>Ga0209977_10000008_pt1 | contig 70235 bp, 106 predicted proteins | sample SumtaG_2_FD_183113 | JGI IMG/M metagenome (GOLD analysis project Ga0209977, IMG submission 183113) | Deep subsurface microbial communities from Indian Ocean to uncover new lineages of life (NeLLi) - Sumatra_00607 metaG (SPAdes) (version 2) | ecosystem: Environmental > Aquatic > Marine >...
TGGAATACAAGGAATAAGGAACTCGATATTAGTTATGATTGCACCTTCAGAGTTCATAAACTGTAGTCCTGCTAGATCGAATCCAACAAAAGTTATATCTACTTCTGTTCCAGATACATAATTAAGTGCTTCAGCAATTATATTGGCAGTAGAGTCAAACAGAAAGAAGATTATACTTGCAGTACTATCATAAGTTAATCTAACTTTAGTCGGTCTATAATCCACTTCCCAACCAGTAGGAAGCATTGCTGATATAAACTTCTTTATAATCCATACATTAGAAGTAGAATCCCAATATTGACTATCTGGGTCTACTATTGTCCAGTCACTTGGGTAGAAATGTTGTTCCCATTCGAAACATTCAGTAGTCGTAGTACTAATTGATGTACTAGTAGAAGTACTTGTAGATGTAGAAGTGCTTGTAGATGTACTAGTTGACGTCGAAGTTGTTGTAGTACTAGTAGAAGTGCTTGTAGAAGTACTTGTTGTTGTCAAACATGGACCATAGAATTCGATGTTAGTAATTACAACACTTGAAGAATCGCTAAATTCTAACCTATCTATATCATTTCCAACAAAAGTAATGTCTACTTCTTGACCAGATGTATATCCTGAACTACTAGCGATAACATTCCATACACTATCATAGAGTACAAAGTTTATAGGATTGCCACTAAAGCTAATTCTAATCATATATGGTCTGAATCCTGGATTCCATACATCATTAGCAACTAATCCTGCCATTTCAGAGATAACTAGCCATGTCCTAGCTGTTCCATCCCAAGCCATATCAATAGCAGTATCTTCTGGCCAATCTACATTATCAAAATATGAAATCCATTCAAGACATATTGTAGTAGATGTTGATGTAGTAGATGTACTAGTACTTGTTGATGTTGAAGTACTGGTAGTAGTAGAAGTACTTGTTGATGTACTCGTTGAAGTACTGATTGAAGTACTTGTACTAGTACTTGTTGATGTAGAAGTACTTGTAGATATACTAGTTGTTGATGTAGTAGTAGTCGATGTAGAAGTACTTGTACTAGTTGAAGTAGTAGATGTGCTAGAAGTACTTGTTGATGTAGTTGTAGTTCCGAATCCAGTAGGATGGTCTTTGTTGAAAATATAGACACAAGATAAGTAAAGTTCTAAAAGAGATGCTTCGATTCCAACAGCATCTATTGGAACAAAGTGTTCTGCAATTGTTCCTGTCGATTGCCATTCTTCATACTCATCTGAAACTTTTCTAAATAAGATTGCCATAACTGCATTAAGAACATCATATTTAGGACGAATTGAGAAATAAGGAGTTTTGGAAGGAAGATTTATTTTGTTTAAAGCATGAAGTATTTCAACTTGTTCCTTAGTTATCATCCAATGTGGGTCGCCTTCAGTAGCCCTTTCAAAAGACAGATCATGACTTATTGGTGTTGTACTTGGTATTCCAGATGCAACAACTTCTCCGTGGAAAATCAATTCTCCAGGATTAGCACTATATTGTAACCAGAACTCTAAAACGTCTAGACTTTTTACTCCATAATATTGAAGTACTTCAACAAGAGACTGTGGAGTTCCTTTTATTTTATATAAATTTACTAAATCAAGAAAGAAAGTAGCTTTATTAGTATTTACTTTATAATTATAAGTAGAAAGGTCTGTAGAATAGAGGTAACCAAAACTTCTAAAAAGTTCATCTAAATAATCCTCTGGTAGTGAGAAGGGGTCAGACGCATGAGTCTGTGTAGTGGTCAAAGTTCTAAGAGCGGCATATAAATCAATTAAGAAGTCTCTAAATCTTCTATAGTCATCACTAGCAAATACATTTTGGTCTAATACATTCGAGAACAACCTACTGGATTTCCCTTGTTCAGATATCGCTTCGGCTTTCACAGTGTCAGCTAAGTCTGTAACTTCTTCGCCTCTTATCACTTTAAGTATCTTCCAGAGGTCATTTATATTAAACACAATTGTCTCCTTACGTTCCTCTAACCGAGATTATTTTGTAGATTTGATCTAAAACATAAACCTCATAACAGCTTTCTAAAAGTCTTCCTGAGGAAACTATTAAATTATTATCGTAGTGTGAATAGTTGTTATAAATCTTTAAGTCTAGATAGAGATAAATCAGCTTTGATAATTTTGTACCTAGAATATCGTACCGTACTTTAAGTACAATTCCTGCAGTAGTATCAATAAGTTCTACTACCGTACTGTCCACTATTGTAACATTTGTTGAGTCAATTCGATAAGCAAGTAAAGCGTCTAATAGAACAAAATCATGTTGTTTTAAAGCAAAAGAGTTTGTACCAGTCTCGCCACAAACTAGGTATCTAGCTGAGCTAGGATATATACAAAGACGATTCCTCACAATGTATGGCGTGTTATGGTCACATGAATGCTCTGTGTAGACGTAGTTATATTTGGTATATGAGTAATCTTCATTAAACAAAAGTTCAATAAAAGACTTTTGTGGAAGATATATTTGTGGGACTGAAACTGGACTCGGAACTTGGTTTTTATTTACAATACTATTTGTTACGAAATTGTCGAACCAATAAGCTAATTCCGGTACAAATTTTGTCGAGGGGACTATAATAATAGATGTAGTTGTTGTAGTAGTACTTGTCGAGGTACTGGTACTTGTCGATGTAGTTGTTGTAGTAGACGTTGTTGAAGTACTAGTAGTTGATGTCGAAGAATTAATAAGAGAAGTTGTCGTACTAGTAGTTGTAGAAGTACTAGTTGAAGTACTAGTAGTTGATGTCGAAGAATTAATAAGAGAAGTTGTCGTACTAGTAGTTGTAGAAGTACTAGTTGAAGTAGATGTACTTGTAGTTGTCGTTGTGGTACTAGTTGACGTAGAAGTAGTGATACCTATAATAATAGATGTAGTTGTTGAAGTAGTACTTGTAGAGGTACTGGTACTAGTTGATGTAGAAGTACTAGTTGACGTCGATGTCGTTGTTGTAGTAGTACTGGTACTAGTTGATGTAGAAGTACTAGTTGACGTCGATGTCGTTGTTGTAGTAGTACTAGTACTAGTAGAAGTCGACGTTGTCGAAGTCGACGTAGATGTTGTAGAAGTACTTGTAGATGTACTAGTCGATGTAGAAGTACTTGTAGTAGAAGTTGACGTAGATGTTGTAGAAGTTGACGTAGATGTTGTAGATGTACTCGTACTCGTAGATGTCGAAGTACTTGTCGATGTACTAGTAGATGTAGAAGTACTTGTTGTCGAAGTAGAAGTAGACGTTGTCGAAGTTGACGTAGATGTTGTAGAAGTAGATGTAGACGTTGTCGAAGTTGACGTAGATGTTGTCGAAGTTGACGTAGATGTTGTCGAAGTAGAAGTAGACGTTGTCGAAGTTGACGTAGATGTTGTAGAAGTAGATGTAGACGTTGTCGAAGTTGACGTAGATGTTGTAGAAGTAGATGTAGACGTTGTCGAAGTAGATGTAGATGTTGTCGAAGTTGACGTAGACGTTGTAGAAGTTGACGTAGATGTTGTCGAAGTTGACGTAGATGTTGTAGAAGTACTCGTACTAGTAGTAGAAGTCGACGTAGATGTTGTCGAAGTAGAAGTAGATGTAGTAGAAGTACTCATACTAGTAGTAGAAGTCGACGTAGATGTTGTCGATGTACTTGTACTAGTAGTAGAAGTCGACGTAGACGTTGTCGATGTACTTGTACTAGTAGTAGAAGTTGACGTAGACGTTGTAGAAGTAGAAGTAGATGTTGTCGAAGTTGACGTAGACGTTGTCGATGTACTTGTGCTAGTAGTAGAAGTAGAAGTAGAAGTCGAAGTTGTACTTGTTGAAGTAGATGTTGTCGATGTAGAAGTAGATGTTGTAGAAGTAGATGTACTTGTCGTCGAAGTTGACGTAGATGTTGTAGATGTACTCGTACTAGTTGTCGAAGTAGAAGTAGACGTTGTCGATGTACTTGTGCTAGTAGTAGAAGTAGAAGTCGATGTTGTAGATGTACTCGTACTAGTAGTAGATGTAGAAGTCGAAGTCGTAGAAGTCGACGTAGATGTTGTCGATGTACTTGTGCTAGTTGTCGAAGTCGATGTACTAGTAGTACTAGTTGACGTAGATGTTGTAGATGTCGATGTACTAGTCGTAGAAGTTGACGTAGATGTTGTAGAAGTACTAGTACTTGTAGTAGATGTAGATGTACTAGTAGTAGAAGTAGAAGTAGATGTTGTAGATGTACTAGTAGTACTAGTTGACGTAGATGTTGTAGATGTAGATGTACTAGTAGTACTAGTTGACGTAGATGTGGTTATCGCAGCTGTTGTAATTGATGTTTGACATACTGCTGTACTTGGTCCCCAATCAATAACCACAAATTGTATTTCATACTCTTGATTACCTAATGCCCCAGAACCAAAACCTAGTGCCCATTGTATCTCACCATAATCTCCATTTTTAACATTAAGAAGATTGGCAAGATTGTCACCCTCATTTTCAACACCCGTATCCCAATCAACAAAACATCCTGCTGTGTTTGCTTCTAAAAGTGGTGCAGCATCAACCAATACTGTATTGGTTCCCCAACATATTTCTGTATCAACCGCAACGTCAGCGAAGACACCTCCTGTTCGTTTCCATTGTAACTTACAATCTGAATCAGGATTAACAGAATCGGCTAACGCCCATGTTGATATAATAAACTCATTCGCAACGTTCCAACCAGTAACATCAACATTACAAGCTTGTTGCCAAGCTCTATTGGAGTCAGCTATTCTGGAATCGGTTTGAGCAGTAAGTGCCACTTTATATTAGTCTCCAACTCTTACTATCTTTAATTTTGAAAAAGAGTACTTTATAACTTTCATATCGCCTCCTAATCTAATCTTTATTTTCTTCAGGTTGTTTAATTAGACTTGTTCCTCTCTAATTTTTTGTTTCCTTTTATTTTCTATCTATTCAAACCTATAATACTTATCTACAGTTGTGTAGTAGTATTCTCTATCTTCAGTAACGTACACAATTTTAGTAGCACCAAACTCTTCTGTAGTACTTGTATTACTAGTTGAAGTAGACGTAGTTGTTGTAATTTCTACAAGCAGACATAATAAACCTTCACTACATACTCTTTTTCTCTGTTTATAACAATAATATAATTGCTAATATAGATACTATACTAACTACTCCTAAAGCTCCTCGATTTACGACGTTGTCTAGTTTATGGTAGTACCTTTCTTGTCGATACATATTTTCAGAGTCTGCCCACAATGCTTTATAAGCTTCACTCTTTTGGATCTCGAGTTCTAAATACTCCTTGAGAGAATTATTTATATCAATGTGAGTATTTACTAGAAATTCTTGTTCTTTAATAATCTCCTTATAAGCCTTACATAGTTTTACAAGAGCAGCTACTTTAGCATATTCTTTCGAATCCAAACCTATATATACAGCTTTATCTGGAGTAGTTTCTTTGAAATCTTTGTCCACAAATCTCGGTTTCAACATCTCTGGTTTTGGTATAACAGATAAGTCAATAACGTAACGTTCTGTAGGAGTAAATTCCACCTTAGGAATAGGAGCTGGAGTAAATTTAGCTGGAGCACAAGATGAAAAAACAGATAGAGCAAAGATCAAAATTAATACAATAGTGAAAATACCAGCAGAGTAAAGTACTTTCTTCACTGTAGGATTCATATTAGGAAACATTATATATCCCCCCAATCACTTGTAATAGATTTGTGAATATCACTAACATTCTCTTTTTTCAATACTTCTTCAATTTCGTCTGCTGCTTTCTTCTGGATAGTTTTAATCTTTTCTTGAGATTGTTTAGAGATTTTCTCTTTAGTGGCTATCTCGGTTCTGACTACATTTTGTTTCTTCTCAATTTCTTTTATTTCTTCTACTTTCTTTTTCTGGAACATTTTATGGACTTTAGCCAGTATATTTAATTTACCTCCAGATCCCCAAGCATAGAAAAGGTAAGCTACACCAAGACCCCCACCAATTCCAAGTAAAACTGGTAATGCTGACATAGTTTATCTCCTTATACTTTGGTTTCTTCGAGGATCTTTGTTTTCTCTTCAGGACTAATACTACCGTTCTCTAAAGTTCTTATTCTAGCCACTTTAAACCCTTCTCTTACTGCAATTACAGCAGTGATTAAACCACCGTTTAATGTAGCCCAAGTAACACCATCCATAAATCCTCTAAACAGAGCAAATGTAGAAATGGTTAGTAGAGCAGCAATAGTAAGAACTTTAACCGAGAGACAAAGATCAATCACTCTTTTTCCTACTGAAATCCAATATTGTTTTATCATGTTTTTTCTCCTTTTTGCGTACAAACTATTTATATTTTGTTCTGAACTGTCTTCTATATTAAGGTTAGAAATTCAGGTGGGAAATCACTAGATTTTTTTCAAGGGACTTTTGTGTTTGAACTTTCTTCTTTCCATTTCTTTAACTATCATATCATGTATATCTACTATTGAATTTATAAAGTCTTTGTCTTTTCGTTTTATATGCGCCTGATATAACATATGACATTTGCGATGATAGTCAAGAAGAATTTTACTGTCTAGCTTTTTTAATAATATTGGAGTTAGATCTTTTAGTCTACTAAATACTTTTCTCGAGCTTAGTGGTAAACTTATTTCAATTAGATATTGTCTCAAAATATCCATTATTTTTTCTTCCTGTCAACTAAGTTCTGGATCATCTCAAGTTCGCTTGTTGGTGCAGCTCCTAACATTTTAGAAACGACATCATAAGTAGAGTCTAAGTCACCAGACATTTCTTTCGCCCGTTCTAGAATTGACTGTTTAGTTGACTCTTTTTTAATTCCAACAGACTCGATTAATCTAAAGATATCTTCTTCTGAACATTCTCTTGGTTTCTCAGAAAGTTTAGGGGACGGTCCTGCGGGAGTTGGTTTTTTAAGTCCACCAGGAACTGGTTTTTTAAGTGGATTTCTCCTTGGTCTTAGTTTGTTTTCTATTAAATTCTCCATTGATTTTAATTTCTTTGCTACTAATTTTTCGCTTTTAGTTTTAACGTCTTCTTCACTTTCTTTTATTGGTTCTTTAGTTTTAGTTACCTTAGGAGTTACAACTTTAACAGAAGGTTTTTTAGGTGTTTCTGTTTCTATTATCTTAGCTTCGATCTTAATAGGTATTTCTGCTATAAACTCACCATTCCAAGGATTCATATAATAACCATTTCCTTGTACTTCTAACTTCGCTTGTAATTTCTCTCCTTCTTCGATATCTCTTGGTATTATATTTGCTAATGTTGGAATATCAACCGAAATCAATCCTTGTTCGATTTTAGCTGGAAAACCGTACTCTACATTGTCAACTATAAACCTTAGAGAACCTTCCAACTGACTGTGATCTATTCCACTCAATTCTATCTGAAAACTAAGTGATTTTCTTTCGTTGATATTTAATTTTATCATAATATTGTCCTCATTATTTTATGTCAATTATATCGATAGACATCTTCTCTTTCCGGTCCTCAGATTCAATTTTCGTAACTAAAATTCGAGGTTTTGCTTTTTCTATTTCTTTCGTTAAGACCGCACCACCTCCTTCTGGAGCTACTCCTCTACAACGAGAAAACATACCTAGTGTTGCTATCGAAACGCTCATGATTCTATTTGCTCCCAAGTGTCAAATTTACATGTTCCAGCCAAATTTACTCGCATTGAATAGGTACCAACTATATTATAGTTTGTTCCAACTGAACCTGGGTTTGAGTAGATTCTAACTCTGGCAGATATCAGACTCCCACAATCGCCGTAACTTGTTTGGTCTATAAAAATGTTTTCATGTAGTAATCCTAAAAGAAGGTTTTGATTATCACTAACATCACTAAGATTGTCTCTTATAGTTTCTAACCTAGTACATATGCTCATATTTTTCTTCTCATTTTAAAGTTAAACTCGGACTTGTTTCCAAGTTTTAAATTTACATATTCCATCTGATTCAGATGTTATTTGATAGGTACCAACTATATTATAATTTGTTCCAACTGAACTTGAGTCTGAGTAGATTCTAACTCTAGCAGATATGAGATTATCATGTTCATCATATTCAGTTTCGTCAATACATATATTTTGGTGTGCTAAACCAAGTAACCGTCTTTGATCGACCAAGATATTATCGATTTCTAAATCAATTTCGTCCAGTAAAGCTATAATCATATCATGAGTACATTCAGCTGTAGTAGTAGTAGATGTAGTTGAGGTCGAAGTACTTGTGCTTGTTGATGTTGACGTAGAAGTACTTGTACTAGTAGAAGTAGTTGTTGTTGTAGTTGACGTAGAAGTGCTTGTCGAAGTAGACGTACTTGTAATTGTTGTTGTAGTTGACGTGGAAGTACTCGTAGAAGTAGACGTACTTGTAGTTGTTGTTGTAGTTGATGTAGAAGTACTTGTCGATGTTGTTGTCGTTGACGTAGATGTAGAAGTAGAAGTAGAAGTACTTGTAGTTGTTGTTGTCGTTGACGTAGAAGTACTTGTAGAAGTAGACGTACTTGTCGATGTTGTTGTAGTACTCGTAGATGTTGACGTAGTTGTTGTTGTAGTACTAGTCGATGTCGACGTAGATGTACTTGTTGAAGTTGTTGTAGTTGTGGTTGTAGTACTAGTTGACGTTGTAACTTCTGGATCCCACGCTGTAAAGCCCGATGGTGGTGAATAAGTTTGATCTCCAGATGAGCATCTCAGTGTGTATGATTCAAGATTATAATAACAACCAGCAGCGGGATAAATATCATAATCATAAATATAGCTATCAAGGTATGCCTCATTAGTACCGTTAGCTGGATCTCCACTGTCTATCCATGAGTTATTAACACCAAACCAAACCTTCCCAGCATCAAGATCTACTGCTACTTGAACCACATTGTCAACGGCATATCCAGCATCTGTTTCTGTAAATACTGTATTATGATACTTGTATCCACGATGGTCAAAACACCAACCACCAGTATCAGATCCTAAGTAATCATTTAAGTTAGCACTCGAAGTGGCGATGCCTAATTTACTGGCAAGCGCAATGTAGGTACATACTATCTCGAAGTATTTCTTTCCGGTATTCTTTGATGTTGTTCCCCGAACTATACCATAGCCGTTTTCGTCAAACGTCGCAGTCAGATTTCCATTAGAAAGACTAATATTAGCTGCCTTATCACTCGGATTCCATGTAGACATGATTAATCCACTCCAGTTCTTAGTGACTTACATTCATTTATTGTCATAAGTAATTAATCCTTTTAATATTTGTTCTGAACCACTTTTATACTAAGTAAACATAAATTACTATATATATAAATTATTAGAAGGAAGTATTTGTTTTCAAGTGGAGGTGGATTATGGAATATGACTTCTGTAATACGACCCAATTAAAACTTAATTGGACAAAGGCTTTGGAGAAGATCACCAAACTCCGAAAGGGCGATCAGAAGAATGTCATGAAAATGGGACGAAGGATGATCAGATTACAACTTCCAAAGAGAGACGGCTTTACAATTATAGAAATCCTGGTAGTAATGGTCGTTCTAGGAATTCTAGCAGCTACGGGTGGAATTTTAATGTCAAGGATGTATCAACGCAAGGCTATACGTACAGAAGCTTTGGTGACATGTAAGAACCTATTGGATGGAGAACTTAACTACTATATTGAACATGGTTATTATTATCCTGAAAATAATACAATCCTGTTAACTCATGGTGGAACTGGTGACAGAGATGAAGTTCAGGAAGCATTGAAGTTGAAGGTACCTATTGGTCATGGCTTTGACGTTAGTATTGCTGCAACAGATTTCGAAGCCGTAGTCATTGTAACATCGATTAAGAATGCGTTTACTGTAACAGGAAGAATCGATGAAGATGGAAAAGTCACAATTTTCTGAGGGGAGACTAGTTAGTTTCAGTCTCCCTAATTTTTTAAGTTGTTCGAGTAAGAACGGGGGTGGAAAATATGAAACATAAAATCAAGAAAGCAATTTTGTTGATTAGTGTGTTTGTATTGATACCATCGTTATGTTATTCTTACGATATTGGTATAGATCTAATCTGGGGGAATATGATTCCATATAGTCACTGGGAATCAAACACTCATAATGTAAGCTACGATGGAGTAGCAATTTCTGTGGTAAAATATATTGACAAAAGCCAAAGGTGGCATTTTCGAGCATCTGGTAATTTCCTGATACTTTCTGCTGAAAGACATGAAGAAACCGTTCATGGCAACATGGTTGGTTTAGACCTCATGCTTCGAAGAGAATTTGTGATTACTCCAATAAAGTTGTTTATTGGAGCACTTGGTGGTCTTTCATATTTATCACAAGATCTACCTGACTTAAAAGCTCATACAATAGGATCGTTTGGTGTTGGTGCAGGAATCATATTCCCCCTAAACAAAGCTGGATGGTGTTTGAAATATGAAGTTCAAGGAAGACATCGTAGTAATCCGTTCAAAGATAAGGAGTTCGGATGGAATACTTTCGAACATTATGTAGGAGTATCTCGAACATTTTAAGCTTTCCTAATTATTCTTTGCCTTGCTGTGCCTTGCTATGTCACGTGGCAACGTGGGTTGACCGGCAAGCAAGTAAAGCAACTCCGTAATTGGAGTGTCTATACGTCGGGTGCTGTTGGATTGGATCGCCGCAGCTCACTTACCTGTTAGAGGGTTTTCGTTGCTTTTACCTCTAGCAGGTAGGTGACAACCAAAAAACAAGAATCTAAAATTACTTTTTTTATTGGAGGTGGATTATGTTAAAGAAATATATATTACTACTATTCCTTATTGGAATAGTTACGAGTTGCGCTGTTACTCCGATTATTGAAATCGGTGGAATGCCTGCTCCAAACTTCACTGGATTTTTGAGAAGTCCTGGAACGGGAATTGAGGCACACTTTTCATTTATTAGATTCTTTCCCAGAACAGAAGGGAAAGAAGTTGTTACTTGGCCAGAATACCTACCACTAGGTGAGAATCTTATACTCAAAAGAGATACTAAAGAAGCTCATATAATGGTTCGTATTCATAACCCAAGAAAGGAGGAGTTTAGCCTATGGGAGGAAAAAGAAGTAACTTATGTAGACAATAAGTTTCCGTATTTTGTGACTCATTGTTTCTACAAAGGAGGACTATCTGCTAATTTCTTCAAAGTTGCCTTACCTATAAAAAATGTGGTTAGTGCTAGAGTAAAAATTATTGCAAGAGACAAAAGAGGCAACCAAATCTTTTACATAGGTGAGGCCAAATACAGGATCGGAGAATAAGAAGTAAATTTATAAACATGATTTAATTACTAACTAAGGAGGAAACAAAATGGCAATACAAGGTATGTCAATACATGGTCAAGCCAGATTGATTTGGGAGGAACTTGCGATAGGTGACAAGATCACTTCCAAGGAACTCATGGAAAGAGCAAAGTTAGATAAATCTACCATAAAGATAGTCTCGGGGTTCTTGTCCCATCGGATACCTCGGAATGAGGCAGTTATCGAGGGAAAACTGGACGGTAAGTTCTGTTACAAAAAGATTGCAGTCCTAAGTGATAGGAGAAAAGAAAGACCAACTGAAACTCCAGATACGAAAAAACAGACTCGGCCTTACAGGAGGCAGTTGACTGACCTTGATGTTGGCAGGTCAGTTCTTGTAATCATCGATGATTTGAAAGCCAAGCTGAGAGACGAGAGACAAGCAGTCAAAGACCTTGTCGAGCAGAACAGGGGTATAAAGGTCGCCTATGATCAAGCGCAGAAACGGGTCATTGAGTTGAACGCTGAATTGAATAGTAAAAAGACTCGACCCGTTAACCTTTCCGCTCTCGCAGACGCAACCAAAGGGTCGGGCGGTTAATCTTTCCGATCTCAAGGACCTTTACTAAATAATAGAAGAGAGACGAGAAGTTTGTCTCTCTTCTAAAAAAGAGGAGGTGAAATAAATAAGAACAAGTTAAAGTCCATTTTTGTTTAAGATTCAATTAACCGAAAAATGTTAAGAATAAGAAGGAGAAACAATTATGAGAAAGTTACTTACAATTTGTGCAGTAGTAGTTTTTATGTTTGCTTTTAGCATCACAGCAAATGCTGTAGAATGGAATGTTCCTGGCGATGGAACCATTCAGGCGGTAATTGATGGTGCTACATCTGGTGATATCATCAACGTGGCGGCGGGGACCTATGATGAGCAGGTGGTTATTTACAACAAAAGTCTAACACTTCAAGGTGCTGGTGAGACCACTATTATTCAGCCATCTGGACCAGAATTGATGCCTACACCTAGCATTCCTTGGATTGGTGGCGGTACTGGTACTATGTCAGCAATAGTCTCTGTTGAGACGGCTGGTGGTGAAGTTACCATAAGAGATCTACAAATTGACGGATCTCTAATTACCAGCAAATCAACTACTTGGCAAGGTGGTCTAGTTTACCTTGAGACCAGTGGCAAAGTAGAAGGCGTGACAGTCAATGGAGGCTCAACTCTGCCTGATCGTACTGCAGGTATATTTGCCGCTGCTATAACTGAATCTGTTAGCCTAGAGGTAACCGGTTGTAGTGTAGAAGTCTATACTAGGGCAGGAATATATGCTCTTGGTGAAACAATGACAGCTAATTATCACCACAATGTAATTAACGGACCAGGTGATGCATCAGCAGGAGTTCCCAATGGCATATTCTTCCTTAGAGGTGTGAATGGTTCGGCTACTTACAATACTGTAACAGACTTATCATATACTGGAGAAACATATCGGAGTACGGGTATAGGAACCTATAATGCCGGAGCTAACATCACGTTTGCTTATAATACCATCTCTAATGTCCAGAATGCCTTTGCCCTGGCTAAAAATACCAGCGGTACGGTGGTTGAGCATAATGAAGCGTACAACTGTCATACTGGTGTCAAGATGGAGTCAGGTGCTGCCAACAGCGTTATTCAGTACAATGACCTACATGACAATGATTTTGCCATACGCTGCGGTTCTGCAATGGGTGGTGGTAATGTAGTTCATTACAATAACTTTGTGAACAATCCAGGTCTTGAATGGACTAGTGGAGACGAGACGTATGTGGGAGCTGTCTGTAACGTTCATACGACCTATATACTTGATGCCGAGAACAACTGGTGGGGTGACGCCTCTGGCCCATTTGATGATATTGGGGATGTAATGGTTCCACCTTGCGGTGGTGTCTATGTTAATGACATGTGGACATCTGGCACAGGTGATAGCGTAAGTAATAATGTAGACTACTGTCCTTGGTTGGAAGAACTTTACAGCACACCAGTTGCGAATGCTGGATTAGACCAAAATGTGGATGAAGGTGTCACGGTTACCCTTGATGGGTCCGATTCAAAGGATGCGGATGGTGAGATTGTTTCTTATCTGTGGGGGCAGACGAGTGGAATCTCAATGACCCTTTCTGATATCAATGCAGTTCAACCAACTTTCACCTCTCCAGATGTTGGACCAGATGGTGAGTCATTTACCTTCCAACTAACAGTTACAGATAATGAGGGACTGGAAGATACGGATACTTGTATCGTCAATGTAACTTGGGATAACAATCCTCCCATCGCAGATGCAGGAGTTGATCAAACAGTGGTGGGTGAGGGTGTCACGGTTACCCTTGATGGGTCCGATTCAAAGGATGCGGATGGTGAGATTCAAGGTTATCTCTGGACTCAGACCGTTGGGCCCCCGGTAACCCTGTCAGATGCCTCCGCTGTTCAGCCCACTTTTGTGACTCCAATTGTTGCTCCTAGCGGTACACGCCTGGAGTTTCTACTTCTTGTGATCGACGATGGTGGCCTACAATCTACTGATATCTGTATCGTTAATGTAGAACCGGAGCCTGAACCAGCGCCACTACGAGGTGATGATAACGGTCCTTGCTTTATAGGTACAACATCCGAATAGTCTCACCTATTGTGAGGTGCCCGAGGTTGGAAGACTGTCCAAACAGATGGTCTTCCAGCCTTAGTGAATTAGCTACTCTACCCCGACTAATGGCGGTGGTGTTGATCTCGCAATCATTGATGATTTGAAAGTTCAGCTGAGGGACGAGAAACAAACAACCAAAAGCTCGGGCGGTTAAACTTTCCGATTCTCAGTGACTTAACCGAATAAACGGAGGAGAGGCCAAGGACTTGTCTTTCTTCTAAAAAAGAGGAGGTGAAATAAATAAGAACAAGTTAAAGTCCATTTTTGTTTAAGATTTAGTTACAACTAACAGATAATGTTAAGAAGGAGAAAAGATTATGAAAAAGTTATTTACATTACTTTTTGCGTTAACGTTAATCTTTACGTTTACCGGGATGGCCCTGGCAAATGATCTTAATGATCATCCTGATGGTGATGGTGCGGTCATTAGTACTGGATCGTTTAATATCGGAGCTGGATCATTTGGTGCTGGATGTGATATTGATTGGAAAAAGATTCCCAATGGTGGAGCGTTTGGTATCAGCGGAGCCGGTGGACTTGCCGGAGCCAGTGCTTATGGCTATATAGACGGTGGAACTACTTCGGGTGATGTTTACACTATCGGTGGTGGCCTCTCTGGAACGGATGCCTATCGTTGGACACCAAAAGATCAAGATGAAAATCCTCTTGGTGATAAGAGAATTGGTGTTGGAAGTCACAGCGAAAATGAAGCCATTACTGGTGCTGGTGCTGGAATCGGAGTTGATCCCAATGGTTTTGGTAATGCCGCAACTCAAATATGTGGTGCCGCTACTCAGGGTACTCTGAATGCTTCCTATGTCACCGAATCTCCTCGGTATTTTGACACTGAGGGATTTTCCGGTGGTATTGCGGGTCAGGGTTCTATCGGTTGTTTCCATGGCGAGGGCAGTATCAATACAGGCTCTACCCCTTTAGGGGTTGAAATAGATGCCGAAATTGCCATGGATGGTTACTCATACTCCGAATCATATCGGTTTGTAGGCTGGCATAATGGGTATAAAACCGAAGGTATGGGTACATATGTTGGTGCTGGAACCGACATCGAATCTTACGGATACGGCGTCGGATACGTCGTTAATGGTTACGAACCTAATGGCAATCCTGGCCCACCTGGCCCACCTGCCTATAGTAATGTTGATGGCGGATGGACTGCTGGTGGTTTTGCTGCAACGGCGACTGTACAGAACGCCCCAGGTATAGGTGGAGCAGGAGCTTATGCAGTTGGATCCTATAGTGGGTCAGGTCCTTTGAACACCAACTACACTGGAAGTGCTAATGGTTACAGTGCTACATCTGTTACTACTGCCAAAAACATGAACGGAAGTATCAATACTGCCAGTGCAGGTATGAGTGTGACCAGCACGGTTCACTAAGACAATCTTAACCTGGTGGGGACTGTTTTCTATGATCAGTCTCAAACCTTAAAATGTTAACAACTTGAAAGGAACATAGTTACTAACTTAAGATTTAAGGAGAAAAAGTTATGAGAAAGTTAATCATAAGTCTTTCAATAATTGCGTTATTGTTTGTGTTCACCATGCCAGCGATGGCTTTTCTTGACTATATAGACGATGACAGTATTACGGCTGAGGCTAATGTTGAGGCTGTCGCTGTTGTAAACCAAATTGGTGCTCCTATTCCAAGAGCTTTTCCAATGGCCCCGGAATATCACTATCCTGGTCTAATCGGTTACTCTGGCCCAGCCATGGCGTCTTCAAACTTCCGGAGTATGAAACAGATCGTTCTGTATTCCAACGTTTGGAAGCTTAAAGACCTCCAGAATATCCTCATCAAGGATAAACTGGTAAAGAAGCATGAGTTGATCACGGATAAGAAGGTCCTGGCCAAGACTATCCGAGTCATCGTTTCTAATGGGAAAGCTGAAAACGCTGCTGTTATTGGTTTCGGAACCAGCAAGTCAGAAAACGGTGCCAACTCGGTTGGTGTGTTTGCGATGGCCTGTGTTCGAGCAGCCAAAATGGGTGCTAATGCTATCCACATGAATGCTGAAGGTGTAAATCGAGAGTTGAAGTCCTTCGGGTGGGGTATTGGTCTCGCAATGACTCGTGCATCGATTAACCATGATGAAACTGCCGGAAGTGTTGCTGGTGGCGGTACTGGTATCGCTGGTGCCAAAGCTACTGTTAAGGATAATCCCTGGTTACAGTGGACAGCACTTAAGGTAGGCAAGTAAATTATACCGGTTCGTGCCTCGGTATAATGGCGAGTGGTAGAGGGGACTTAGAATCTCCTCTACCATTTTTTTGTTTATTTTTTTGTTAGTCTTACTACTTTAAGTTTTCGTCTTATCTTAGCTACTGTCTTTTTATGTTCTGGTTTTCCCCACAATTCTTTTAATTTTGCATAAGCAGTATAGAATAGGGCTAATCCAAGATTATATAAAGACTTTCCCATCCAAGGAACTGACAGACCAAAAACAGTTCCAACTCCAAACAATGTTATTAACATAAGTCCTTCTGGACTTACAAATAAACTTTCAATTGTAAAAACACCTTTGAGAGCTAATACAATAGTTTCAAAATTAAAGTCATATTCAAGGTCTCCAATGAAAGTCATATGTAACCACATATAAAGAATTAACCCTGCTAAGACAATACCAGTAATTTTCTTTAATAGAGGATAACGATTTAGTACTTCATCTACTTTCATAGCGCCTCTTCTCACTTTTTCAAATATCTTTAATCTAAAGATTTCTCTGAAAATTTCAAACAAACCATTTCTGATAAATCCAGATAGTTCATTAAGAGCTCTGAAAATCAATCTGAGATTAAACGCAAAAGCTTTTAGTAAACCAAATATATCTCTTTGTTTGAACGACGCAACGATAGTAGACGTATTGATTTTAAATTCCTTAGATATCTTTATAAGACTTGTTTTTAGTTCTGAGAAAACTCGGACGAGTTCTCTGGAAAGTCTGAGTTTCTTAATCTGGTCCCAAAGACCTTCTGATAAATGTTCTAGAAAAAACTCTTCTGATAACTTGTTAGACATAACTAAATCTAATGCTTCACAATACATTTCATAATCAACAAAGGAGTAGTCCTCTACAATTCTATCGTATTCTAGTAATATTAGATAGTCTTGAAGGTTCATTACTTCTCCTATAATGACGTCCTTTACAGAACTGTATATTATTACTCCCACACATCTCTTTCTGATAACACTGCATATGTTACTCCACCTTTTCTTACTCTTAAACTTGTTGCAAGGATGTGACTTAAATTTGAAGATAAGGGAATATATCTTACCGCACCAACATAAGCATTAAGATAATTGGCTATACCATTTGAATTAGGATAAATTTTCATATTCTGTACTGAAAAAACAGTTGTCACAACAAAATCATCCCAATAAACATATGCATCATCTGGACTCTCGTAAACATAACACTCTAAATCTACTCCACCGGAAGGCCCCATACTCTTAGAACTTCTCTCTGTCCATTCAGTACCATTTGTTGATGAATAAACTTTTGCTGTGCCATCTGTTAATGTCATTCTTAACCAAAAAGGGGTAGATGGTATCGTTGTACTTCCACCAGTCCACTCTAATACCCAGCTTAAACCACCATTAAAACTTACAGCCCCAATATAGAAAGAAGTAATCCCATCCCTGTACATTAAATCACATGACAAAAGAAATCCGCCTGATCCTCCATAGTCAACAAGTTTTGCGCTTACATCAAAATTACCTACTATTGACTGAGATACAGCTGCTTGTGCATCTCCATCAGCGGTCAATTCCAACCTATTATTTTGTTCATTTATAGTATAAACGCCATAACTGTTACCTGTCGTCCACCAAGCGCCTAACGAATTATCGTCGAAATTATCAGAAGTTAGATCTGGATTAGTACTACCTTTACAATGCAGTTCTTCTGTTATAGGATCGTTAGTAAATCCTTCATACCAAGTAAAATATACAGAATACTTTTTACCAGATCCAGATATATTTACAGCTAGATTTTCTGGAGTACCATAGTTATTTTCATTGTCTCCTCTGAATGAACCTGTATCAGAATCATAATAAAGAGAAACAGTAGCCTGAACTACTATACCAACATAATAATTACCAGCTGTTACTTCTGGGGATGTACCAAATGTTCCCGTTTTAAATTCTTTGACCGTGTCAACTAATACAGCAGGAGTAATAGCATTACTTACTATAACACCAGGTATTGCATCCGTCCATATAACTCCTTTAATATTAGTTGAACCAGCAGCTACATTACAACAGGCAGATAAAGATGTGATACTCTTAGGGTCAGTTATATCTCCTAGTATAACAACTTTCGTAGCATAAGCATAGTCAGCTGGCATTGATGTACTTAAACTTCCACAGGTATCGTAACCGAAAATAGGATCAACCGTTATAGGATAAATAGCAGTATTAAGAAAATCTTGTGGTATACTTATAGTTAATACAAGTTGCTGACCTCTTCCAAATCTTTTCTCATCTATATTTAATTCACACCACACTCTTTTGTTTTCTGAGTCAATTGCATAAGGTCTATAGATATGTGCTATTTTACCTGTCTTGTAATTCTTCCCACCTATTCTTGAATAGTTATCTTTCTTCGTTTTATGATATACCGCATAAGAACCTATTACATTTTCTGGTGCAAAGCATCCTTCATCTATTTCTTCCTGTGTTAGTGGAGGCTGGTAGAAAAAATCCAATTCTTTACTTTCAATAGTATATTCAAGAATATTACTGTCAGGCTTCTCGTATAAAATAGTTTCGAGTTCAAATCCCCCTTCCTCTGTGCAACAAATCTCACCACCTTCTGTTGGAGAAACAGGTAAATCATATAGATTGACTTCTAATTTCTTATTCTTTGAACTCCAGCAAATTTTATCATTTATTATTTTATGAGAACCCCCTTCAATATCCTCCTTTAGACGAATAGAAAAATTACATTCATTGTCCCAACGAAGAAATTTTACCTGTGGATAAAAATTACTTTGTTTAACATCACCTATCTCAACCACATTAGAGGTCTTTCTTTCTACTCTATATGAAGTATCATTTAGTTCTATAAAAGACATATCTTATCTCTTTATGCAATCCATATACAACCGTTAACTAAATCTGTGGGTTCGTTTAATGGAATGACTATCTTTTCAGGACATGTGAGACTTGATGTTGTTGGCAGTACAACGTCGTCGGTGTCCGATACAGTTATACCAGTACCCTGCACTCCCTTTGCTCCATCACTACCTCTAACAATTGTATGGTCAGCTATATTTTCAGGAGCGGAAACACCACCACCAGCAGCTTCTTCTGGTTTTGTTCGTTCTGCCATTTATTTACCTCTAGGTTTTTAGAATGGTCGATCTTGTAAAGTTAAGATTTCACATTCAATTATCCCATTTCCGTTAAATTATTAATCTTCTTCATAACCACCCGCTTCTGAGCCCCCAACACTGAATATAAGCCCATCAGAAACTGTAACTTTAAAATTTACACCATCATCAAAATAACCTTCCCAATTTCCACTAGCTAACTTAGTTAGCCCAGCTTTTATTGAAGATGCTGAAACTTCAAAAGTACCAAGCCTGTCAAGGTAATCATCATGATCCTTTTGATGTTTCTTATTATAAGCATCCAATAATCCCCCAAGAGGAATACTCCAAAGATTGGAAGGGTTACCTAATGCTACTTTGAGTTCGTCCCGCCTAAATATGTAGAAAGTATTTGTTTGATGACTAAGAATCATAAAACCAGCTAATGAATTACCAGCAATAGCAGAAAAAGTACTTTGTCCAACAGCATCGCTACTCTCTGCTCTCAAACGCACCCAGCTCCTACCAGAATCTGCGGAATACCAAACTCTACCAGTAGAAGCAGTATATCTACCTATAGCTAAAAATATCTCTTTGGTGTAGGCCCAAATCGCGACGTCACCCACTCCAGTACCAACCATAAAATCTCGTTTAGTCCAGGTTGCTCCCCCATTCTCAGTAACAGAAACAAACGTATCGTTCCCACCAGAAGAATCGACATAAATTATAACCATATTGTCGGCATCAACAACAGACAAATCGGACAACCCGTATGTACCACCAGTATCAATATCAACTTTCGTCCAACTAGTACCTCCATCAAGAGTCTTATGAAAGTGTAGATTGCTTGCTTCAGAGACTGTAACATAAATTAAATCAACACTAATAATCTCGCATCTCACAGCTTGGGGAGAAGTATATGCTGTTGCATAGACCTTAACTGGGGATGACCAATTCGCACCACTATTGACTGACTTTGTAAGATAGAGACAATCATCGACCCCACTTATGAAAAATACGTAGATTGTGGTCCCATCCAATGAACAAATGTCAGCACACCTGACATGAATATTACTAGAGACCTCTTTCAGACCAGCCCAGTCAACCCCAGCATTAACAGACTTCTTGAAATAGAGCTTGTCACTATCTTTTCCAAAAATGACTAGAATGTTATTAACATCTATAGTCTCAAGCCTGATTGTATCTTGAGCAGCCAGATCATGTATAAGAATTGCAGCTGGCCAATTTGCACCATTATCTACAGTCTTCCTCAAAGCAGGTTTTGTATCCCAATTAATATGAGCTACATAAAACACATTATCATTAACGGCATTAACATCGGCTTGTTGAGGAGATGCACTACCTATGTTAGGGCCATATGTAGGCATAGGAGTAGGTATAAAATGCCCATCTAAGAGTAAAATATCTGTATTCTGGGCATGCTTCTTAGAGATTGAATCAAGATAGTTAGCCCTAGTTAAAGAACCACCACTTTTAAATCCCAAAGAAGTATCCTTGACATTATTAATACTTTTGTTGTTCATATCAAGGTTAGAAGCAGCTGGATTTGTCATAACACCTGCAACAGCAGAAGCTGGTATTGCTGGTTTTGTCCGTACTGCCATTTATTTGCCTCCAAATTTTTTAAAACGGTCGATCTTGTAAAGTAACATAAGTTAGAGAAAGTAATGTAGTTCCAGAAGCATTCTCAAGATACACATACAAACTATTAGTTACTGGAGTATCTCGGTTCTTAATAACAAAATCTTGAAAATTCTCATCTGAATGATCTAAGTTAATACTATCATAAGATAAGACTTCATAAATCGTATTAAGTTTAGTAACATCATTTATATTGAGAATTCTCATATTAAAATCTGTTGAGCCGCCAGAAATCGAAAACACAAGTAACTGTATAGCGTATGACTTTCCTCCAGTCGTTCTGAGATTTGGCATTTGTCGATATGAAGGTTCATCATTCGCAAGACCAGGAAGTTTAAGTTCTACTAAAGCAGTAGCATCCGTAATCTCCCACGTAGCAATGATATTTGGAGGCATCGAGTACGTAACTTCAGTACCTATCAATCTTGCAGACATTATTTAAGTCTCCTTTTAATGTTTGTTAATTAATCACCAAATTCAGGTGTTTTTTCTCTTTGAGTTTCAACCCACTTAGCCAATTTCTCTTGAGTATCGTCTGCCCATTTAGAAATTTTTGGATTCGACTTCTTCATCCAAACTTTTAGGTTTATTAGAGCTTTACTAATTTCTTCCCAACCCTTCTTTCTAATCAAACCTTGGAAATGACTCAAAGGAAGTTTCTCAACATCTCCTCCTTCTGGGACTTCTAATATTCCAGGATGTTTAACAGCAATCCTAACTTTCTGTTCAGTTTGATATAACCTGTCTAGATAACCCGTAATTGGATTCTCTCTCATTTCTTTCGTTGCTCCTAATGTTAAAGATCTGATCTAAAATTTCGACCCCTTAAGTTTATATTGAACTTAGAAATCTAGTCTTTTTACCAGCTCTAACTAGTTATAATCATTGATACTTTTTTCTGGAAAATTCTAAAAAGTAACTTTCTCAAATCTTTTTATAAGTATAATTCCTCTAAATAGTCAATAGAAACATTCTGGTAGTTATGATTCCTATCTTTTAGCTTTAACCTTTTTAGATTCCCTCCTTCTCTATAAACTACATGAACCCAACCATCTGGCGGGAACTCAAGGATTAAAGTCCGAAATTCAAGATTCTTATATATCCACTTAATTACATCTAACAAAGTAACTCCTTCTTCTAATGGTTCTATATCGGAAGCTTCTCCTCTACAATGATTACTATTTATACTTCCACCTATAGCTTTATTTAATTTTTTAGCTCTGAATCCACTAGTTATTCTAATTCGTCCAAAGTGGTTTCTAACTGGTTGCAGAACCATTACAGCAAGGAGCTCAATCTTTTCCCACTCTTCATCAGTAGGAATATTATTTATTCCAAGTCTTATAGCTGCGTCTGATTTAACAAATTCTTTATATTTAAAACTTGGTGCTCCAGGAATTCTTGCTTGTAAATCTCTCATTCTATCCTCCCGTTCCTCCTCCAATTACCATTCTTGTAACAAGATATATAATCACTGCTTGAACTATTAAAAAGCCCATACCAATAATTTTATTCATATACTTTTCTGTAAACGAAACTTTCTGTCCCATCACAGCAGAATTAGTTTTCATATTTCCAATACTTGTTGTTAGTTCATGTTCTACTTCAAGTCTCTCCTTATGACAATCTTCATAATGTTGTCTCGAATCTTCCGTACATTTCTGTACATTATCCATCTTAATTTTTAACACGTCTATTTTACCTTTTAACTCCCCAATCTTATTATTACTATCGTCAGTTCTATCATAAATATCTTTAATATCTTGCGGCACAGACTCAAGTTTACCTAATAGTATCAGTATCTGTTTGTATTCCTCATTGGCAGGCATAAATTGTCTCCTTATTCAAATAGAGATTGAGTTCCAGTAGCTCGTGATCGTGTATTATATAGTTTACTTAATTTGTTACCAGGAAGATTTTCATAACTGTTTCCTTGAAAAATTCTAATATTACTTTCTAAAGACTTTAGTTTCTCAATAAATTGATATGCAGAATCGACAATCTGAATTTCTTCTGGCTCAGGGTCAGTTTTATTTTCTAAAATCTTTATTAGAAAATTGAGAGTATCTATCATCTCTTTACTAGAATTAAGTTCCTGAAGGAATTTCAGAGTAATTTTATTTACCTGTGACATAACTTATATCTCCCTAGTTTACTCTTATTTACTTTTTTTAGGTTTCCTACCCTCGAAAACGCAACCACATGATTCACAGTAGAATATAAGACCTTTAATACCTTCTGGATCGTCTGGTAGGGGCGATGGACGTCTTTTTTGAACATCTATTTCTGCGTCACATTCTGGACATTTAACTATGTCTGCACCTAAATGATACTTTACACCATGTTGTATAACTTCAAATTCAAAACCCATGTTATTAACCTCCTGGTTTAGTTTCTTCTATAATCTCAATAAAAGGTAGATTAAGAACTTCTTGATTTCCAATCCTTTCACCACTATTTTTTACCATATCAGATATCGTTCTTAACACAACAATATTTGTATTCCTCTGTTGTTCACTACTTTTCTCTACTCCAATTAATCGATTACTTAAATCTTGAATCAATAGAAAAGTTCTTCGAGGAGCACAATCATGAACTAATAATGGTTGTCCATCTCCTCCTGGTTGTTTGGGTTGCCACCAACTTTCAATATAATTAGGACATTTATCTTTAAACTTCTTCCACATAGGACATTCGCCTTTTCTACATGTATCTTCCATGAATTAATCCTTTCTCGCCAAAATTCCTACATATGCCTGCGGTCTCCATGTACTTGGAGTTCCAGAATCTAATGTATTCCCATGATTATGAACATCTCCTCCTCCTGTACTACTAGTTGGAACAGTATTTGTAGCATAAGGAGAAAAATACAAACCACCCTGACCACCCTCAACTCTCCAAGTATAACGGTCTGGCCTATCATGTGTATGAGCTGGCATCTCAGCTTTTGTTAATTGATGGTCTGCCGTAGTATGTAAATGATTTGGTTGTACCCATGTTCCAGCATTATTTCCACCTGCTACATTATATGCATTAGCTCCACCCTTTACTGCAAGTAAACTATCAGCCGCAGCAATTAAAGACCATCCAACAGGAGATACATCTTGATAGAACCACATGCTAGAACCAGATGGAACAGGAGGTCCAGCTGCTACGGGTCCAGCAGTCCATGCCGACCCATCACATACAAAAATTCCAGTTTCACTCCCAGAAATAGTAGCAAGTAATGTAATTCCATTGCTAGCATAAACATTAAGTACATTCCCACCATCCGTATTAGTTATCCAAAAGATTATACCATCTGAGTCTGCTTCAGTTGGCAATGTTATCTTTCTATCAACACCATTTGGATCTAAGAATTGAATCCTTTCACTATCCGTTGCTAACGTCTTATTTGCATTTAGAGTCTCAGTATTAGTACTTTGTGAAGACAATATTAATAGAACGTCCGACAAAGAATATCTTCTTTCAGTCACTTAACTTTCTCCTTATTAATTAATCTTTTGTACAAATAATACCAACTCGTGCTTTTGGTCTATAAGTATTTACAGTAGCACTATTACCTGTATTACCATGATTATGTGCTTGACCTCCACCAGTATCGCCTGTATATACAGTTTCAGTACCACTTCTTGTATTTAACCAATTATCAGAAGACGAATATGTCAAACCATATGTATTATGAACATAACTATGGTGATGTACCGGCATCTCAGCTATCGTTAATGTATGGTCATCTGTAGTATGTAAATGGTTTGGTTGTGTCCACGTTCCTGCACCGCTCCCACCAGCTACATTATATGCATTAGCTCCACCCTTAACTGCTAGAAGCTCATCTGTAATTGTTCCATCAATAGTCCAACCAACTGGTGCTACGTCTTGATTAATCCACATTGGAGTGCCAGTTGGAATATCAGTTCCATATCTTCCAGAACCAGTTGCGCCCGCTCGCCAAACAATACCATCACACATAACAAAACAAGACTCAGCTCCGCTAAGATAAGACTTAGGAGTAACTCCATCACTAGCATAAACTGTCAAGAGATTACCAGCTGGTCCAGCAGTATTGGTTATCCAGAAAATTATACCATCCGAAAGAGCTTCAGAAGGAAGTATAACATCTCTATCAGACCCTCCTGGGTTTAGGAACTGAACTCTTCTGTCGTTAAAAAGTAGAGTTTTATCACCAGTTAGTGTTTCAGTATTCGTTCCAAAGGATATAATTTTTGCAAAAACGTCTGGCAAATTCCATTCTCGTTCAGCCATTAGCTATTTAAACTCCTAGTTAATTCGTACCAAACTGACCCGTCAAAAAGTAACGATATCGTATCGTCAGCAACTCCAATAAAATCAGCACCACCCTGTAGAGTTATGTTAACATTATGTTGAAATGTTGTATTACTATCTGTAAAGATAATACGTTTCACATCATCAGCTCTACAACCATCAAAGTTTGTAATTGTGGTTGGAGCTGAAGAATTTGTTTTCCATGTTCTATAGTCAGATAAATCGGGTGTTGCATCACCATCTGTCATTACTCCAATTCCTCTAGCAGATGGACCTGCAGGGTCTGAAGCATAGGCGTCTCCAAAAACTTCTTTTCCTAAAGCTTCAATTCTTAAGTTTAACTGTACTTCAAGTGACTTGTATGGCATAAACCAAATATCACAATTAATTGTATGACTTCCTTCTTCAACACAAACTCCAATCCACTGAGTGAAAACTGCTGTTGAATCAGTAATAGCACCAGCAGTCACTGCAGAAAGATAAACTTCTTCTCCTTCTGAAATTGTCCTTCCTGCTTCTATGGGAACATTTTCGACTTTACCATATAATCTAGCTTTTCCACCAGTAGTTTTAGTTCCAGTTTGTATCACAGCTACTTGGGCTAATGTATCAAAATCTGTAGCGATAGCAGGATGTAAATTACCGTCTGTTGCTAAGTAAGCAAGTTGTCCCACAGTACAAGTTCCAGTATCAGCTACATCTCTTAAGTTTGCGAATGATTCCCATCTATTTGATAAACCAAAGAATAACTCATTTTGGTCGATAACATAAATTAATTTAGATTCATGTTCATCTTGATCAAATGTTGGAAGAGTATATTCAACTCCTGCCCATATAGGTACATATTCTCTTTTTATAGTTACGTTTGTAGGATCGTAGTCATGGATTGACACAATATGACGAGCATCACCGTCTCCTTGTACTAAAACTGCTTTTAAGAATAAGTACGCAGCGTCGGTTATATTACCTCTTTGGTCTGGTCTAAGGATTCTTATTGAAGCTTTTGGTGATGGGCGAGCTTTTGCGAACGAATAGTTAACTGCTATGTAGTAGTATCCTTGTCGATCCCATGGATTTGTATGAGGAATATAAAAGTCTGAGTCAGTCATGTCGACTGTAAAGTTAGAAGTGAGTTCTACAAGAACTTGGTCTTTATAAACTATTCCTGTAGTTATAATAATAGCAGTAGAATCAGAAATTTCAATATCTACTGAATGGTGGTGATCAATACAATCTGCCCCTCTCGTTGCCAATTTATGGATTAGATTTACAACATTCGAATTATATGAAGCATAAGGGTCAACATTTCGTACTTGATCTGGATATATTGTGTCAGCCATCTATCTAAATCTCCTTTAGAAATTTCCTAAACGTTCGAGAGACTCCTTTTATTTTTGTTCTACATATTGTAGTTATCGGTACAAACTAACTTCGAAGTTATTAATTAGTTTTCTATATATATTAATACCTGAAGGTAAGTTTGTTAATTTCTAAGAGGAGAGATATGATGAAATAATAAGAGTGGGAGATGCCGTACTTTCACGACATCTCCCGTAACATCATTCATAACTTAATAGTATTTAATATGAGTAGTAAGTTTGTATTTTGTTCTAATTAACTGATCAGATCAGTGGCTTTTACCAAATCGTCTATTAAAGGACTATTAGAATTAACTTCGATAACTTTCCATCCATTATTACGAAGTTTCACATTTCTGGCTAAATCCATGTACCGGTCTTCATTATGCCAGAAAGCACGAGGAAATTCAAAGTCTACCTTCAAAATAGGATCAGCGAAGTCTGTAATAAACTCATATTCTAACCTTCCATCTGGAGCAAATATTCTGATCATATAGTCCTGCTCTATATTACGAAAACTTTCTTTTAGAAACCTTAAAATGTTATCCTTAGCTCTGCTCATAGGGTCTTGTTTCTTTTTAGGTAACTCTATAACAACTTCAGGAACTTCTTCTAATCTTAGCTCTTCTGGTTCTTCAACCGATAATTCTTCATCGGTTATTATATCTTCTATTACAGGCTCACCTTTTCTTTCATCTTCTTTTTTAAACAGATGAAGTTTTCCAAACTTTCCTCTAGATCTGAATTCTTTTGATGAAAGTGGAGCGTCAGGATATCTAGTTCTATACTGAGCAAGTGTTACATCATGTATCCTTGAGAGATGTTTTGGAGAAATAACGAGAAATGCTTTTCCACAAATCTGACAAACTACTTTCTCGTTTTCATCAAGCTTAGGATAGGGTAGAGATTCACTCATTTCGTTCTCCTTTCAATTCTTTTAACCATTTATAGTTTGTTCTAAATAGGAGATCTCTTGAAGAAAAAATATCATTACTTGCTCGGAGTTGCCGTACATAGCGCTCGTGAAGAAAAAGCAGGTGACTTCTTTCTAAAATATTTTTTAAAATATACTGAAAAAGATGTAGAAGCAGTAAACCAAGCGATTGAAATGTCAAAAAATGAAATGTGGGAAGCCACTATTGAAGAAGCACTAAAAGCATATAACAAATCAGGTTTAATTTCCCTTCTACAGGGTCTTCTCCTCTCTTCTGAAGCAAATGATGCAACATTACATCATTTTGTTACAGAATATAAAACAGAGGAAAAAGTTTTCGAAACTATAGTTTCTCTTGCAAACTCTTGCAATTACCATAAAGAATTACTAAAGGAATCAAGAATCTTAAAATAAGGAGTTAAAGAATGGGAAACGATACAACTACAGAAGATACAATTACAGAAAATTCAAATGAGGAAATTCAAGAACCAAAAAAGAAACAACCATCATGGTTTACTGTTATTGTTATAATAGCAATAGCCGCTATATGTTCTTACTTAGTCACTGCAATTCAGTATAAAAAAATAATGGACAATAAAGAAGAACGTATTGAGTTTCTTGAAAAAGAGATTAAAATTCACGAAGAACATGTTGAGTTGCTTACAGAAGAAATTGAAAATTCCAAAGAACAAATGTCAAAATATCTTGAACTGTTAGATAAACAAAAAGCTTTGGCAGAAGAAAAGTTGGTCAGAGATAAGAAGAACTATGAAAAACTTGTTGAGTGGGTTTATAAAAACTCTTCTAAGATCTCAAGGAAAACAGCAGAAGAAATAGTTAGTTACACGTTAGCAACCAACTTTCCACTGATGCATCTAGCCATAATGAAAATCGAAAGCAGTTTTGATCCATCTTCAATTTCGTCCAAAGGAGCTTCTGGAATCGGTCAACAGATGCCAAAGGACTACAAGGAACTACTAATCCAAGCTGGAATCATATCTGAGTGGAGAGACATCTTTAATATTCCACAGGGTGTCAAAGCCACAGAATTTGCTTGGAACGACAAATTTCAACTAGGAAAGGGCAACGTTCTGGAATCTCTAAAACTGTACTATGGAGAAAATGATAAAGATTACATAAATCAGGTATTGATTGATTATCATTATCTTGTATATTTACGTAATTTTAATGGATTAGAGGAGCAGGAAAAAAACGATGAAACAAACATAAAGCTATTAAAGTAAATTAGAAAAAATTAATTAGAAAAAATGGGGGTGGAAAAATGAACTTAAAAGAAATAAGAATAATAGAGGATCATTTCGAGAAAAAAATCATAAAAGTAGAAAATAAAGGAAAGTTTTTTAAAGTAGAATTTTCCGACAGTTCAGTAATGGTTTTTTTCAAAGCGGAAGACCTAGCCAGGAGTTTAGAGAAGATTCGTGAAGAGAGTATAAAGATTTTGTCCAAATGTTCGACAAAAACTCTAAAAGAAATCGCCAAATTCTGTAAATACAATATAGAAAATGAACCTTTGGTAAGTCTTTATTTTAACAGAGCTGAAGAACTTTCCAGTCTTCTAGAAAGAGCCTATGTTGAAGTCAACGGACCAAATATCTTGCATTTCTTCATAAAAGAAATTGATATAAAAGTCTATGGAAAGGCACAAACATTTATGAAACAAGTGACTGATTTATATACCACAATAGAAGAAGTTCTGAACTCAAAAGAAAAAGAAGTATCAGAAAAACGAAATCATCTTAGAATAGTGAGAGGATAACATGGCACATTCCAGAAATGATACGTACACACGGTGTAAGCAATGGTGGAAGCATTTGAGATCATGGAAACGTGTGCAAGCCAAACAGGAAAGGCAGGCTGCCAAGAAACGCATTTCAAGGGATTCAGTTTAATATAGTCAATTAATTGGAGAAAAAATGGAAGGAGATCAGGATGACGAAAACTTTTGAAGATCCAGTCTTTCTGAATAAAATGATTGAAGATGGAGAAGAGGCACTCAAACATCTTGAGAAAGACGATGGATCATATGTTAACACATGGTTAGAAAAATATGGCCAGCTCGTTGAAGAAAAAATAGAAGAAGACTTCTCAGATCTTCTTCAGGAGGTATTGAAGTGATGAACATTGGTTTTACAGGAAATAGATTAGGAATGTCTCGTCGTCAAATGAGAGTATTTAAAACGATAATGATGGATCTTATAATGAATACTAGAACTTTTCACCATGGTGGATGTATAGGTTCTGACAAACAAGCACATGATATTATATTTGGAATACGGAACGACAAATCTATCAACCTTACATATCCTCTAAGTGAAAATGTAAAGATCATTGTTCATCCATCAAACAATCCTGTAAGTCGAGCTGATTGTACCCTTGATGCTAATGATGAACGATTAGATGAAAAACCACCGTTGGAAAGAGATATGGATATAGCGAAAAGTTGCGATATACTTTTTACTACTCCTAGAATATTAAGAGAAGAAAGAAGGTCTGGAACGTGGGCAACTATTAGATACGCCAGGAAACTTGGGAAAATGATTGTAGTCTTAGACCCGTAATTTCAATTTAGAAACTTTAACTTCAAACTGGGATGGAATTATGAAAATAGAAAAGAAAGGAGAGTTCTGTAAGATTTGTAGGAAGAACGTTATGGCAGAACGTGAGAAAATTAATTATTTCTCACATCTCTGTCTAATGCTTCTAACAGCTGGTTTAATATCTAAATTTAAGGACCAGCTGAGAAAGAAGGAATATCGTTGTCCAGAATGTGGTAGTATAACGAGTGGTCCCACTAAAGGAGAAGTCATCCTTATGGGAGAATCTATCTTATGATGTTTAAGAATAACCTGGGATCTGCGAAAGGTCCCAGGTCGTTTTATTTTAATTTATTCTAGAAAGGAAAAAAACATGGATACAAGTTTGGTTACTCAAAAGTTCGAAGAGGTTGGCGCAAGAGTAAAATTTGGTGAAATCCGACCAACTCGTGAATCAGAAGGAGAAAAAATCAGGATTGACATTAGAACAGATCGTCTTGGTGAATACTACCTCATCGATGCCAAAGATGAAGTTTTTGTTGATATACCTGATGTGCAAAAAGTCGACAGACATCTACTACTTTTTGCGAGAGACCCAGAGTTACGGCGATTCCTATGCGGGCATGATGAAAGGAATTGGTTCATAGCTGCAATTCCAGAAGATAGTAGAGCTTCTAATGTTAAAGAGGCGAAAGAGTCGCTCAAACCTCGGGATGTTAAATTCTCTGAAAAGAGAGCCGGTGTTAAAAAGAAAGACTCAGAAAAAAGAAGAACTAAAGCTTTCGTGAGACAAGGAGAATGGTTCTTTATTCCAGTTCCAGAATTTCAAGTTCAAAAAAGCTTAATATTAAAGAACGAACCAATTCAAAGAAGTAGAGGAACTCCTCACATGGTTGAAGAAGTTTTCCGGAGAGGAGGGGAAAATCTTTACATCAGTAGAGAATATCCAAACGGACTCTCTGAAAATAGGTATCAAGATTTGATTAAATCAAATCCAGAACTTAAAAAAACACACTGGGAAGTTCGAAGAGTCAATCCTACAGTTTTTGGAAGAGGACGGGTTACTCATAAAGATCATAAAACTATCGTCCTCCAATTCTGGCATGAGATTATAATGAATACTGAGTTTCGAGCTCGAGCTATGAGAAATGTTGCCTTTATAGATTGAGGTGTTATGATGACAGAATATGCAAAGTGTATAGGTTGTGGATATTGTTGTATAAAAGCTAAGTGTTCAGCTGCTTTAAGATTGTACCCAAATAGTAAACAATGTCCACAACTTATTTGGAATGGTGAAGATACAAGATATTATTGTGGACTAATGTTATTACCAGGAGAACTTGGTAGAGTTTATAGGAAGGAATTATATGCAGGAACGGGATGTAGTTCAAGCTTTTGTAATTCTTGGCGTAAGGATATTAAACGACGAGATAAAAAAGATATTGAAAAAGTAAAAATAATTTCTCCAATAGACCAAAAGTTCCAAGTTTTTCTTCGTTCTCTGGGTAGGCAAGTTATGAGTACTGACTTAATTAAATTAACTGTTTCAACTTTTGTTGCTGACTTAACACAAATGGGTTATGAAGAGTCTTATGCTGAATTTGTTGGAGATAATGTATTAATGTATATACAAAATAACAAACATTCTTTATTCTCAAAATTTATGGGGTAGATATGTATTATTTCAAAAACATGGCAGGAAAAACTTGTAATGAAGAAGTAAGAGAAGAATTAACACACGCTGGTATTATACCAATATATCCAGTTACTCTCAAACATTCGGAAGTAAAAACGTCTGTAGCAGGAGTTCTTGGTTGTTGGTACGATCCTGAAGAAATAAAAGTCAGTTTAAATAAGTCTAGAATACTCCAAGAAATGGACTTTTTAGAATTGACAAAGGACCTTTTCAGATATATTTTTTCGAGAGCTTGGACATACTGGGTTTGTCATGGTCCGGTACCATTAACAGTAGCTAAAGAATTATATTCAACTGAAATTGGAAAGAAGTCTGTACGAGTTACTGGTAATTGTACATGTCCACCACCAAAGGATCCTTGGTTAAATCCCTATGATGGACCCTATGGAACAGAGGGTTCAGCAGTATATTTGTATCATATTGACACAGTCGAAGGATTGAGATTATTCGTAGACAAACTGAAAGAATACAAACTTGACCAGGTTCCAAGACAATACAAGTTTAGTTAGGAGAGACCATTATGATAAAACTAAATATAGGTGAGGCAATCCAGATCTTAGAAGCACTTTATAGTTCAGACGACCCAATAGAATTTAGAGGAAAAGAAACATCTCCAAACGGTCTTCTTTATGATGACTTTGGTCTTTACGAAGCACAAGGTGCTTCAGGAATTCGAATTCAATTCCATACATTAAGTGGAAAAAAGATATCAGGTTCGTTACATACAATGGTACGAGAAAGACTAGGACTAAGCATCAAACAAACAAAAACAAAAGAACCTAAAAAAGTTGTGAAAACGTATCATTTATATGAATGGGGAATGCGAGGAAGTGGTGAATTCCATCCAGAAGTAATAACTGAAATTCAAAAAGACACTGAAATAGACTTCTCATTTAGTGGCGATTCATTTGTAGATTATTCTACACTTGCAGATGAAATTGTTCAGCAACTTGCAGACCACGGTTTTAAATATGATTGTTATTCTGATGACGACATTATTATAAAGATAACTATGTCAAATAAACAAGAGGAATAAGTTATGTTACGAGAACTTATAGAGTACATAAAATGGTTACGAGACGGTAAACCAATGCTTACTTATCCTGGTTTCCATTGTGGAGCATGTGGTCGTTGGGAGGACGAAGAATTCTCTATACCAAAACATAAATCTGATGGAGAATGGGCTGATACATGGGGATTATGTAAACAATGTATACAAGAAAGTACAGGAGTTAATCATGAAATACAAAGTCAAATATCAAAGAAGAAGTAGAGACGGTTATTCATTGAAAAACATTACAGATATATTTTCAACTGGTCTTTCTCAAGAAAAATTTGTTGAGGTTTTCAATAAACTGAGAGAAGGCAGTAGCACAATGCCCATAACCGTTAACGACGTAAAAAAAGTAAGATTTAATAGAGTAGAAGTATTTTCTGTTGTCTTACTAACAATTAGTATATTAGTAGCAATTTTCTCATTTCTTATGAAAAACTAAATAAGGAGAGACAATCATGAGAAAAGTTAAGTTTAAAGTAGTAATAACTAATCGTCGTATTAGTTACTATGCTCAAGGGAAATATTGTAAAATATACAATAAAGGTGAAATCGTAACTGCCGAGAAACATACAATTGGTATTGCAGTATTTAAAAAGAAACAGAACGCTGAGAAATTCATAGATAGACATGTCGTAGGACAAATCATAACTGTAGAACCAATTGGCAGAGGAAAAACTTTCAGTCTTGTTTTTGGTAGTCAAGATGAAGATTCATTGAATTTCTTTTATCATGAACTATCAGAATGTCCTAAGTTTCTTGATTTTGCTATAGACAGGTCAATAACACCAAAAGGAACAATCTTCTATCCAGCAGTAAAAGTATTAGATTAAAGGGATAAGACTATGATAGACCATAAAACAATAACTAAATGGTTAATAGATTTTTCTGAGGACAGAGAATCTATACAAATTGAACTTGACTCTAATGGAAGTCTTGCTGATATAGTCTTCAATGGAAGTTTTGAAGAAATGATAAAGCATATAAAATATGTGATAAAAATAGATAAAGTTTCTGTATTTACAAAGAGACAAATTCAAGCAAGACTTATCATACAACTTACAAACAAATATGGACTACAACTAAATGAGTGGTCATAGAAAGGAGAAGAAGTGTTTAATAACTTGTCCACAAAACTAAAAGTTAGATCATCAAGGTTTGCGAGAGAACATTCTAGTGGTCTCGCCAAAACAATTTTCATCTTGATTGTTGCAGCGATTTGTTTTATACCGTTCTATATTGGTTTACTTTTTTGGTGGTTGATATCTCCATCAGGATTTTGGCCAGTTTTTGCAACATCAGCATTACTATTAGTAATTTTCGGTTCAACACAAACAATATGTCTTATTATTAGCATCATTGTTATTATTAATGTTCTAGTTGAAGATCTCTAGAAACAGGAGAACATAATGAGAACAGAAGAAGAACATGTTGAATATACAAATACATATTACATATGTGAAAGATGTAACTACAGATGGTTAGGTTCTAAAATATATATTGTTTGTTGTCCTAAACATGGTGATCTTTGTGCTCATTGCGCTACAAATATAGACCCTAAGAAGCTAGTCTTCCCTTTTGTAATATGTCCAGAATGTAAAATTACAGGAAATGAAATTATAAGTTACCAGTACCAGAACAATAACCCTCCAACTGGTCCAAACTGTCAGTGGGACAAAATACTTTTGCCAGAATCTTTCGTAATAATACGAGACGATTCATCAGGTTATTGGATTGGTTCTAAAAAGGAGGCAGTTGATGAGAATAATAGTTAAAAATATTAAAGTAAATCACTACGTTTGCGAAAGATGTGGACGTGAATGGCAAGAGAGAATGTGGATAACAAAATGTCCTAAACATGGAGAGTTCTGTGCAGATTGTTCTATTTCCGAAAACGGGGAAAAGTTAGTATGTCCAGACTGTCGTTCTGAGATGGCTAGGGATATACAAACAATTACATACCCATACGTTGAAATAAAAAAAGACTTTGCAGGAGTTTGGATTGGTTCTATTTCAACTTAGAACAAAATAAATGGGGGTGAATGGCTTCGACGGGGACAATGAAATATATGTTGCGTATCGCGGGCGGCTGACCGTGTTAAAACCAGTCAAATTAAACATAGTCGCAGATGACTATTACCAAGAGATGCGCTTAGCTGCGTAACTCCGTTCTTTTCCCGTCCCTCTCCGTGGACTCGAAAAGAGCGTCGACTTTAACGGAGATAGCTTGATTTTCTGTCCACAAAAATCAGGCGAGACACTGTGGACTTAATCTTCATACAAGTTGTCTGGATACGAGTAAGAAGATGACATTTATAATCCAGAATATATACGTAGAAGCATGTGTTGAAAGTTTTCGGACTCGGGTTCGATTCCCGACACCTCCATCCAAGGTTACTGGAGAAACTAATGGAAACTATAGGAAAGACGTATGTCAGCAAAACAGACGAAGAACTGAAACAAGTCGCGTTAGACTTATTTAAGGGTATTATTTTTTCGGATCGACACTTGATAAATGAACCTAACATGCTTACTTCAGTATTCATGGTACTTCCAATGTTAGATAAAGAAAAATTAGAAGAACTAAAAAATAATGATGTACATTTCATTTTTGAGTATCTTGATAAAGCTTTGCCGAGGTCTATAAATGGCTGTCCGGCATTTATGTCACTACAATATCTTGATAAAGACGACACTGAAAAGATGTTTAAATATTATAGAGAAATAGAAAGAAAAGTTAAGTCAGTATAATTAGCGTCTATTTTAAAGTCACTGGAGAAACTGGATTATCGAGCCAACATCCAAGATGAAAATTTAAAAAGCGCTCCTAGAAGTTTCTCCAGTGACTCCTTCCTTTATTCCACATCTAATAGTAAAACAAATCTAACAAGAGGCAACTACGATGAAACGAGATTTAAGTTTCTTAAATAAAGAAATAACAAATCGAATAAAAAAGTGGATTATCGAAAGTAATAAATGGAATTGTCCATTCCTTTATAATGTTATATACATGGATCCTCAATCTGGACTTACACACCACTGTAATTATTGTGAGAAAATATTTCCAGGAATCAAGGGGAGACAAAACCCAAAGACAACAATAAGAAATTGTCCTTGTGGCCACTACGAGTTCAGATATGTAAAACGTATAGCCAATCTCATAATCAAAGAAATACCTAAATAAAGAGGCAACTACGATGAAACGAGATTTAAGTTTTTTAAATAGACGAATAATACGTCGAATAAAAAAGTGGGTCAAAGGTAGTAAATGGAATTATTGTCCATTCATTTATCAATTACCTAGCTTCAGATTATTTGGTTTTAAATCTAAACGTCGATGTTATTATTGTGAGAAAATATTTCCAGGAATCAAGGGTAAAGAAAAACCAGAAAGAACAATAAGTAATTGTCCTTGTGGCCACTATGAATATAGGTACGTAAAACGTATAGCTAACCTCATAATAAAACTAAGTTAATAGAAAGGAGGCTTACAGTGTTACGTAAAGATGGAAGAGTTAAGTTCTATACAGTTCAGTATCTTTCCACAGTATCTAACCAGTGGACAGAACTCAAGCTTGAGAACTTTATTGGTGTAAGTCAAAAAGATGCTTACAACCCGCTTGAAGAACCCTATAGAAGTTTTACATTAAGTGGGAAATGTTGGCAAACAATCGGAGAACGAGGATGTTATAACAAGAAGGTTGCTATCAGACTTCTCAAACTTCTCAATGCAAAATATACTAAAATATCTTTCCGTGTCATACATGTCGAAATGTGGCAAGAAACACAACAAGTATATCCTCACCAACACTATCCAATACCAATACCAAGGAGATAAAATGTTAATTGAGATTGATGAACATGTAATCAACAAAGTTAAAGACATCGCAAAAGAGAGCTGCGACAAAAAAACTGATTTAGATGAAATAGACGAGTTCATACAAGACATAATTGAAGAATGGATCCTTAGAAAAGAAACTTTGAAAGGTTAAGGAAGGAATTATGTTAGAAAAAAAAATATGTAAGAGATGTCGTATAAAGGAATTCAATAGTAGTAAAGGATGGAACGAGTTCACAGAATCGTGGTTCGATCCATACATATACAAAGTGGGTGGGACAGTAATCCGTCCAGGTCATGTACATTGTCCCTACCCCATACTTGAGAGATGGAGAGAGAGGGCATTAGAAAAGATAAGAAAATCTGGATTGTTCGAAAAATGGGAACTTGGTCTCATTGAAAGTCAGTTCGGAATCTTTGATTCTCAAGTACATTTAACAGAAGAAGACCCCCCACCATGGTGTCCTTACAAAAAAGAACATAGAAAAGATCTGAAAATTACATTGGACCATGGATCTAGTCTAAGAGAAAGATTTAGTTAAGAAACTAAAGTTTGGAAGGTGATGATTTTCCCACCATACCCACCAAAAATGGCGCGGAAAGCATGTTTCAGCCAGTCATCACCTTCCATTATTCATAAGAAGGAGAAACCAGATGGAAAAAGAAGATATTGAAGATCTCAAGAAAATAAGGTACGAAGTAGAAAGGATAATGAGCTCTTTCTCAAATATCAATAAGATCCTAAATTATTGGATTGAAAGGCTCGAAAAAAAAGAATTAAATACTGATGCCAAAGGAGAAGCAGATGCCGATAGCCTGTAAATATTGTATCGCTACTAAGGGACTAAAGGGAAGTGATATCGATAAACTTCCTAAAACCAATGAGGAACTTTTTCAACATATAGAAACGGAACACCATGTACCAATAATTAGGGAAAATGAAACAGAAGAAGAATGTTTGGAGCGGTTTAAAAGAGAGAATCCAGAAGCTGGTGGTCCTAACTGTAAATGTCCCGCTTGTCAACGTAAAGGAGAGGTTCAGGATCTGTTAAACGATCTTCAATGTCATAATTAGAAGAAAGGAGATAACATGTCAATCTTTCCAAAACCAGAAGTTCTTAATGAGCAAATTGAGGACGAAAAGTCAATATATAAATGCTCCAACTGTAATAAAGAATTTCCTGGAAAAGAAATGAAATTTCAAGATGGTCTTCCAGATAATTTTCAAATTGCAGGTCTGGACCAAAACCAAAAAATACCACAGTGTCCTCATTGTGACAAACTTGCGTTTTTTGGTTTTGAAAAAGTAAGATAAAAGGAAGGAGCATGAATAAGAAAAAAATAGAATATCTTTTAGATCATTGGAAACTAGGAATTCATCTCGTCCTGCATACCAATAGATTCGGGGTGAATAATGACTGGTGGTTTCAGTATCGTGAATCACTTTTTGGGTATCGACCTTGGTGGAAAACCCTACTTAACTTGATTACTGTACGTCCAATGATAAGAAATTATAAAGCTATGAAACACAGAGCTATATATCTTGGCTTTATGCATCCAGATGAAGTAAGACTTTTATGGGGTAAACACCCCTGGTTTGATGATTAAAGAGAATATCGGAATCAAGAAAGGAGTATAACTTGTGACAAAAATGATAGAACTATATATACAGAGTCCTAAAACGGAGAAAATTAAAACCGCAAAAGGCACAGTGGACTACTCTGATTGGTTAGAACAAGAAAGGGACCGGATTAGTTCAGACCCGACTCGGACTGTAGAAGTCAGGGAAAGTAAGAGTGGTGATCAAGTATCTCTCTGGGTTGATGTTACGAAACGTAAACGTATCAGAGTATAGCCCAGCGGAATGCAGCAAAGTAATTAATTTTAAACGGAAGGAGTTACTTATGGGAGAAATGATAGAATTATACAAACAAGGTTTCAAAACAGGAAAAGTTCAAACTATAAAAGGTACAATGGACTATATTAATTGGTTAAAGCAGGAAAGAGACCGGATCGGCTCAGACCCGACTCGGATTGCAGAAGTCAGGGAAAATAAGATCGGAAATCGAGCGTCCCTTTGGGTTGATAATCTTGTAGAATATTAACATACTTAAGGAGAGCGGAGTATAGCAAAGCCAAACACAGCCGAGCGCAACCTAGCGAAACATAGTTAACTTAACGAGAAGGAGAAATAGTTATGAAAGAATGGCAAATAGACATAAAAGTTAAGGGTCTGACTGATATTATGTTTGATCGTTTTTACGATCAAAGTAAAACGAAAAGACCACCCGAAGCAAAAATGTACATCAACGATGGTATTATTTCATTTCCTAGTATGAATATACGTGCTTTCCTAACTAGCCAGAGGAATGGTGGGTGTGTTCGAGTATTTGAAGGAAAGAACTGGGCAGACTATTATCGTGTCTGTCAGTCCTTTGTGAAAATCGAGGACTGTTTTATTCCATTCCTTGATGAAAATGAACAGCCAATTAAGTTCGATAACTTCAAGGAGAAAACGTTCATATATACTTGTAACGTATTGGTAGGACACGGACAAAACGTAAGTCGTCAAACTATTTCAAGACCAGTACTTAGACTGCCCTGGTTTCTCGAATTCCAAATTATACTCTTCGAGAACGAACTTATAAAGTTAGAAAAACTCAAAGAGTATTTCCAACGAGGTGGTAAGCTGATTGGCTTTGGAAATGGGAGACCTCAGGTTGGCCAGTTCGAAATTATCAAATGGGATGTAAGGGAATTACAATCATAGCTAAGCCAAGTGAAGCAAAGTATAGCGGAGCCTAGCGAAACGAAGCCCAGCATATGAAACGTAGATATCACTTAAGTTGAAAACTTCTAAGTGGTATCTACGTTCTAAGTTAGAAGTTTAAAATAAAAAATTGTAGTCTAACGGAGCGGAGTAGAGCGGAGCATAACGCAACTTAGTATAACAAAGCATCGCATCAGTTAAGAAAACAATGAAATAGAAAAATACTGGAAGTACTCCCTCAGCCGAGCAAAACACAGCTGAGCAGACCTAAGTGGAGCAGAGCATAACAAAGCATAGTAAAAACAACGAAATAAAAACACTGAAAGTTTTGGATCGAAGAGGAGCGAAGCTAAACGCAGTAAAACGCAGCTAAGCTGAGCCGAGCGAAACGAAGCGTAGTTTAATACTAGTAAAATAGAAGAAGTGAAGTATTAAAGATATTTTTTCAGTAACTAAAACTAAGCAGAGCGGAGCTGAGTACAGCAAAACAAAACGGAACGGAGCGACACATAGCATAGCATAGTAAAAATAACGAAAAATATAAATGTTATCAGAGCGCAGTGAAGCTGAACACATCAGAGTATAGCCAAGCGTAACTAAGATCAGCGAAGCAAAGAATAAAAAACGACAAAAAGTAAAATGGATATTCCGGAGCGCAGCGAAGTTTAACCAAGCGCAGTCCAGCCAAGCACAACCCAACAAAGCAAAGCATAGTCACAACGAGAAATGGAATACTAAAACATTTTTCAGAGCGGAACGAAACAAAGTGCAACGAAGAATAACGAAAAAGTTTCAAAGCGCAGCTGAGTATAGCGCAACACAACTAAACCAAGACCAGCTTAGCAAAGCACAGAACAACGAAAAATACCAAAATATTTTCATAGCATAGTGAAACAAAGCACAGATAAGCATAACTTAGCTCAACATAGCAAAACTCAACTGAGTAAAGTAATAGTAAAAGAATAACGAAAAATACTAAAATATTTTCATAGCAAAACTAAGCACAACAAAGTCTAGCTTAGCGCAGTTCAACCTAGCGAAACGAAGCAAAGCATAGCAAAGAACGAAAAATAAAATACTAAAATATTTCTATAATACAGCCTAGCTGGGCGAAGCATAACTTAGCTAAACGAAACGAAGCGGAGCAAAGCATAGCAAAGAACGACAAAGAGTAAAATAATGAATATTCCGCAGCTGAGCGAAGCAGAATAGAGCAAAGCGGAACACAACAAAGTACAGCGGAGCATAGTAAAGAACGAAAAATACTAAAACATTCACCTAGCGAAGCCTAACCAAGCAAAGTACAGCGGAACTTAACTTAGCGAAGCAAAACGAAACAACGTAAAATTGTCACCTGACCCATTTCTGAGTTAGGTGACAATTTTTTTGTTTCGAGTTCGAGTCTCGTCTATTTATTAGGCACCAATAGTAAGCAGAGCAATACCATTACTTCTAACCAACGAAGTCGCATAACGACTCAAGATGGTTAGACTTGGAGTGTGACCAAGTGGGTAAGGGTGAAGAACTGCTGGAACGTAAGGACAATATAGATACACACACTTCAGTTCTTCAACTGGTTTGTAGATCACTACCATTGTACCTTGTGTTACCACTCCACTTGTTAGAACCTTCCATTTTCCACCAGCAACAGTAGCTGAACGATATCCAAGATCACCATCTACACTAGAAGTTCCAGTATAGTTAAAGGTTTGAAGATCTTCAAGGATAGCAACATCTAGAGGATTCGCTAGAATCGTATTAGCAGCGTCCATATTTGTATCGTTGTATACTTGAGCAGAAAGTTGGTTCAATACGGGAATGATATTTTCATGCCAGTATTTAGCACCCCAGTAGTAAGTACCAGCTGGCGTTCTATTAAAGTTAGCTGTATGTGTCGGAGAATTCAGTCTGGTGCTTCCTACAATCAAGGCGTTGATAATTTCCCTGTCGATATCTAGCGCGATTTGTTGTCCAAGAATATTCACAATTTCTGCTTGCATTGAAAGATCGAATAGAGCCCGCATATCTTGCTCCATATTGATTGTCCAGTTTGCAGAAATTTGACGATCCCTAGCATACAGTCTTACTTTATCGACACTTAACTTGACTGCGGGGTTGATTCTGTTTTCTTCTAGTGAACAAGTAACTCTGAATCTTACATATGCAACTCCAGTAGGACCTCCAACAACACTAGAAATATCTAGAGTTCCAGCTAGATAATCAACTTTACCAGAAACAACATCCTCAACTCCAGTAGTTGCATAAACAGTTGCAGAAAAATGTCCTTCAACAGCTGGGATAATTGAAACGTCTACCCAAGTCGTACCATCAGGAGAGACAGCTGTAATTTCGAAGTCTCTTTCAAGATGCGCTTCCGTACTAGATACTGCAGGAGCAGGAATAAGACCTAAAATGTCAAAATTCAAGGATGGAACTGCAACTGATGCATAAGTTGGAATTCCAATACCTGGTCCACCTGAGATGTCAGTTCCAGTAACAGGTGCAGGAATCAGAGCAGTAGTATTCGCAGCTGAGAATTCAGCGTTGATAAATGCTTTTATCGTTTCTGGTTTATCCATTGGCGACAAAGTAATTGCTTCTTTAGCAACTAGTTTAGGATAAAATACTCTCAGTATTGGAAGAGTTAACGTCTCATAAGGGTTGATTTGGAACATTGAATTTTCTAGTAAATTTACTCTTGTGTTCTCCGCTAACTGTATAAAAACTTCACGATCATGCTTATTCTCTAGAGACTCAGCAAGAGCAGTTACATACGCCTCGAAAGCTGTATCGTCTACAAGCACAGCTTTCATGTTTCCAGGTTTACTAGGATCCACTCCACTAACTTTCTTAGTAGTCTTATAGACTTCTTGAAGTAGTTCCTTCATAACAATTTTCCTCCCTATTATTTAATTGAATAGTAAATTAGATCTAAACGGTAAACTAATTTATTATTTGTTCTAATCTGAAAGTAAGGAGGGATCAGTACTTTTTTAAAGGTAGGAATTTAGAACTGTTCTAAGGAGAGATTTGTAGAATAGAAACATTCTGAATTAAGTAGTAAACCTTTTACTAATCATTCTTAAAGTTTGTTTTAAGTGGTAGTCTAGTTTATCATTAGATAAGCTTTCAATAACCTTCAATAAAACAATAATTTCATTTTTTAAAGCTCCATCATAAACTAAACCAGATGAAACTAACTTAGAAATTCTATCAACTAATTTCTTTGTTTTTTTCTTCTTATTATAAACTTTCATTCTTCCTTCAATGTTATCTTTAGATTCTCGTATAAGTCGACTTTTTTGTTTTAACTCCTTTTCCAACTCCTTAACTCTAGATAATTCTTCATGATATATCTCACTTAAAAGTGGATATATATTCTTAACTATTCTCTCTGATAAATCTAATTTTGTTCTATCAATATTTTCTTTTGTTACATCTGGAATACTCGTTTCTATAATATTCATAATTCACTTCCTAAAGTTTCTAATAAATCAGAGCGTAACTCTGATACATAATCTGACAATATATTTATTCTTTTTTCTAAATCATTTTTGATTTCTACCGAACGTTGGATGAGTCCATTTTTTTTCGAAACCTTCTCTTCTAAAATCTTTATTTTTTGTTCAACATCTTCAGTTTCAGATTTTAACAAAAAAGTTTCATCCGTCTTACATATAGCAAAGATAGTTCTCATTATATTTGGAACTGGAAACTTCTCAACTTTTATTTCTCTCTTCACTTTTTCAATCTTCATATAACACTCCCAAAATTATACCCATTTATTAAAGAACTTAATACACCTAGTCTCAATTAGTTTATCAAAGTAGTCCGGTAAGAAACACCTTCCATTAATACAAACGAGTCCAACTTGTTCTACTAAACAAGAAGACTCAAACTTCATCTCATTAAAGTCTACAACTGCTGCAGAATGTGATGGCATAGAAACAGCATCAAAAGCAATAATAGTAAGAGGAGATACTACAATACTATAATCTTTTTCTCGTTCAAGTTCTGCAAGACCTCTCATCGAAAAACCTATTCCAGACTTGTCTCGTAACAAACCTAGTAGAATTGCTCCATTAGGAGTAGATGTTGTTTCCATCTCACTAAGTAAATGGTTTTCTCTAAATTCATAATCTCTAATCAAATGAGAGACTTCTTTCAAAGCAACAGTGGTTTGTCTTATTGCATCAAATTCTTCATTTCCTTGTAGGAAAGGATGGTCTAATTCATTTAAAAATGAACGTCTTTTCATTCTTCCTTCACAACCTTCCATTGCCTCAGCCAAAACTTTCTTAGGATACATACGATTGTTTTGATTAATTTCATTCATTGTTTGGATTGTACAACGAAAAATTGCTTTCGACGGATCACTCTTTATTATTTTAGCTTCTTGATAAATAGCACTCTCTAAAATAAAAGATGACATATTTATTTCCTCTTAAATAACTTTATTAGTAGTACTACTTTTCTTAGACTTATAGTAACTATCTAATAATGTATACACAATATCTAAGAACTCATAGAAAACTACAATTATTTCGTCAATCTTATCTTTGAATGACTCTAAATTTGAAGTAAGAATCTCAAATAAGCTTATTGCCTCAGATACATAATCTCGAAGTTTTAACAAAGTAACACTAGATGTAGTCGAAAGATATGACTCAATTGAAACTAATCTTGAGTATATTTTCTTCAACTCATAGATTCTACCAATCTGAGATGCAGTTTTTGGTGGCTCTTCTATACCCATACCCATACCCATACCTGGCATTTCTCCACCCATTCCGGGTACTACACCTCCTACTTCTCCACCAACTGCTGCTGCTTCTTTCTCTTCTTCAGGTGGTTCTCCCGCTCTTGCTTCTTCATCAGGAACTGTTTCTTCTTCCTCTTCTTCTGGTACTTCTTGTTCTATTCTCACATGTGTCGTATATTCATCCTCATCCGTTTCATACGGCGCAAAAGGTACATCTAAGACGTCATCACGGTCTCTAATCTCTTGCTTAAACAACGCATCTTGTAACTGTTTTAAAATATCAGAAGGATTGGCCATCCAATTGCTTCCTTTATAACGCTAGTAACTGAGCCATTTGCGCAGCAGTTACTGGTGCACCATGATTATCTACCTGTATTCCAGTCCATCCACAAGCAGGACAAGTCCATCTAATAACTCCGTCTTGCGCAATAACATCTTCTTGTGTCCCAGGAATAAACGTCCGAACAACATCTTTTTCCATTCGGATAGCCCAACCTCTATTTTTACAATTATGTCTATTTTCCACTTTATTTTCCTCCGTCCTAAGCAAAAATAATCTTACATTGCTTGTAACACAGCTAGTCTTGCTGCGGTTATCGACCTCCCATAAACTTCAACGAACGTTTGAGTAGGAGCATTACAACAAGGATAATCATAATGCTTAACTATTTCCCAAGAGCCTCCTCTCCAAGCTCTACGAACGTTAGTCACCTTAGCAGTTTGTGGAATACCTCTGTTATTACAAAAACATTTGCTGTAACTCATATTATTTTCCTCCTGTACATTATTTATAATTTGTTCTATTATAAGAGACCTTTTGTTAGAAAGCAGCTGTTCCCATTCCGCCCATTCCACCCATGCCTTCTTCTTCTTTCTTCTTCTCTGGATCTAACTCTTTCTCAATTTTACTACTAATTTCATACTTTTTAACTTCTTCCCAATCAACTTGTGACAGATATTTTTTCTTAGAATATTCTCGAGGAATTCCAATTCTTTCAAGCGTCTCAACTAAACTTGCTAACTCACCCATATATCTTGCTTCACGTTCATATTGAAGTGACCGAGGAACTGGTAAAGCTATATTAACAACGTCAAGGATTGTTAGTGCTTCCTCTGGATTAGTTAAATCAAATACTTTCTCAATCAATTCATTAATCTGGTGTGTAAAATACTTTTGGTGACCAATTATCGTTCTAGCAAACAAAACATTTTCTTCGGTTAAAGCAGCTTTATTTGAAAGATTTTCTTCAATATTAATAAAACTTGGAGGAACACCTAAACTAGCAGTTAATTGGTCTCTCATAAATTTGAGTTCGTCAACCTTAGACCTAATGTCCACATTTCCTTCATTAAATGTTGAAATATCAACAAAAGCTTTACCATCTTTCTGAGGAATATAAACATCTTCGAAAGTTGTAATCATACTAGGAATTGTATCAACTGTTCCGAATGAATCAAGACTAACTTTTCTCTTTCTAAATTCTTCTTTCATCGCCTCAATTGCTTTCTTTGCGTCTCGTGGCAGTCCAACCTCAATTGCAATTTTTCTTTTCTCAGTCGAACGTGAAAGTCTCTGAATTGCTAAAGCAGTTTCTAATGCGATTAAAACTTTCGCAGAAAATTGACCACTATCAAATATAGACTCACCATAAGGATAGTACTTAGTAGAAGGAACCATAAAATGGATAACTCGATCTGGTGGAACATACCTAACATTCATTGTATTATTAATATCTGTCTGTGAAAGCATTGCTTTAATTATATCTTTTAAGTCTTTAATTTCTTTAAACTCTTTCATCTGTGGTAATTTTTTCTGTAAACTTTTAATAATTGACATACAGATATTATTAATTGGTTCGTCTTGTATTGATATTCCAGGAAAAAGTGTTATCTGTGGAAAAACTAGATAACCAAAACATAAAGGAAAAAGAGAACTTTGTAATTTTACTACAAATTTTGGCTCGTGAAATATTAATTTTATATCACTAAGGCTCATTTTATCGTTTTCTTTTTCTTCTTTTTCTTTACTTGTTTCTTCAGACTCTGCAAAAGACGAATAGTCCATTGTTATCTCAAATTTCTCTTCTTTATTCAATGGAACTTTTAGGACCTCTTTTTTTCCTTCTTCTATATCTTGACTAACATGTGTAAAATATTCAGCCTCAGTTAAAATTGATCTACTAGTTAAAGCAGTTTTTGGATCACCAATCTCACAGAAAAGGTCACCGAACTCAAGAGTGTTTCGAACTATTAAATTTAAATGTCTTTCAAGGTCTAATTGTTTTACTACTTCTTGAACAATTCTAACTTTCGATTCTGATGGTGCAGTCTCATCCTCTAAGAGGGTGGATGGTTTAATCTCTAACGAAATTTTTGATATATCATCTGGTGACAAAATACTATCAGTTAAAACACTTAATGCTCTATAACAATAGTTTATATTTGATACTATTGCTTCATAGGTCTTATAACGTAGAAGTCTACCACCTTGGCCGAATGCAGCAGGGGTAGAACCTTGTGTAAATAAACCACCAGAAGCAGCAACCTGTACATCTGTTGCACCTTTAGATATTAAACTTCGAACCAATTCAATATAACCATTTCGACCAGACTGTGATTTATAAGCTACAATGTTCTTAACAGCTTGGTCTAGCTTTTTATCAATTTTTACTGTCGAAGTTCCAATGATACTAGTTTTTAGTTTTGAAAAAACATCTTTTAATGGCATCTATTTTTATCCTCAAGAAAAAGAGATAACACTTATTCTCCTGTCTCCATTAAGTTTTCGATAGCGTCTTTACGTATCTCATCACCCTCATATTTAGTACTAAAAACTTCCATGAGATTAAAAAGAAAAGTGTCTTCATCACCATACAAGTTAGTAAACTCATTTGTAAGCATCGGTCCCATCAACTTTATAACAAGACTTGCGAAGTCCTTTGCGAATTCGTTAAACTGTTTATCATCTATTTTTGTTGCTTCTATTGAATAAATTAACATTCTGTCTTTATGAATTATATCATAGGCTTTTTCTATAAAAAGACTCTGGACTCCAATATAAGTCTCAAAATTAATTACGTACTGAAGATTTTGTTCTTTCTTTCTAGGTATAAATTTTAGCAAACCAAAAAGGACAAGGACAATTAATGCTCCAAGTAATAATGCTTCCAAACCCATCTAATCACCCTCTGTTATTATGTCGACTTCTTCTTCGTTTTCGAGTTCAGTTGACTCAACTGGTTCTGACTTTTGATCTACAATATCTTCACTAGTTTTTTCTTCATTTACCAAAATTGATATAACTTTATTTGGTCTCAAAACTACAGAACTAGAAGTAGTATGTAATATCGAAATATTCCCTAACTCTAATACTGCAGATAATTTCTTTATATAACTAGACAGGTCAGAATCATCTAAGTCAACAAGTTCTATATTACTAACGTTCTCTTGAAAGATTACTATTTTCTTCATTGTCTTCTCCAAAATTACTATCCGTCTAAAAACCTTCTAAAGTCGACTTCATTTCTAACTCTTCTATCAAGGGTTCTGTAACAACGCTAATTTCCTCTTTTAACTTATCTTCCCTAGTAGATAACACAATTGAGTAATCAATGACTTTAGAAGCAAATCTTACTTTAAATATATCCAATTCATCTTTAGTCATTTCTAACTCAACTGGCGACCTTACAACTCGATTTCTGAAAAAGATCTTTTTTCCTGGTGTTCTAACCTTTACTATATAAAATTCTGACATTTTGATTCCTAATTCAGAAGTTAGGTGAGTTCTATAAAGAACTCGTTTAGGAACGTTCCAATAAATTTAAACTACAACGTCTTCGGACTCAATTTCGTCGACGTCGTCTTCAATCTGTTCTTTGAAAATTTGGAAAGTTTCTTCTAACTCATCTTCGTCTTCTTCATTACCTTTTGTTCCTGGCTTACCCGGACCACTACCTAATGCCGCAGGCGCAGGTGGAACTTGTTCCTCAACTTCTTCCATTTTCTTATCTACATCTAATTCCTCTTCCTCTTCCTCTTTCTCTTCTTCTCCAGCTACTTCTTCTTGTTCAAGTTTTGCAGCTTTGACTGGATGTCCTTCTCCCTTATCCTTGTCAGGCGGGACCTCTTTCTCGGCAGTACCTGTACCAGCAGCTTCTGTTCCGGCTCCCTCATCACCTTCTTCTTCCATCTCACCAATTAGTTTCTCAATAATTGCATCTTCAACACTTTCCCCAACTTTTTCAGTACTCTCTCCAACTTCTTCCACTTCTTCCTCAGCTTCTTCTGCCGCTTTTTCTTCTTCCGGCGTTAATTCATCTTGTTCTGCTACTTTCTTTTCTTCTTTTTCTTCCTCTTCCTCTTTCTCTTCTTCTCCAGCTACTTCTTCTTTTTCCGTAACTTCTTTCTCAATGTCTTTCTTTGCAGCTGCGATATTATCATCAGGAACTTCGTCAACCACGTTATCTTCATGTTCTTCAATAGAAACTCCTTCGTCAGCACCTTCATTGAAGTAGTATCTCTCTAAAATACTTGCAGCATCCTTATGAGTAGGGAGTTCTCCAGCGCCATCATAGGACATAATAGGATCTAACATCGGACCTTTCATGTCAACTGTCTTTGAAGTATCAAACTCAGCAATAGCTTCTTTTAACAGTTTAACATATGAAACTTGTTTTTTGCCCATAACAAAAACCTCCTCTTACTTTGACTATAAAATTTCTTATTAGTATTATTTTGTTCTGATCTAACTTGCTTATTAAACTTAGTTCGAATCTAAAAACCACTTTTCAATTCCGAAAAACCTTTAAATAAATTGTCAGAAGTAACAGTCGCTTTGTCAATATTAGACGCTTTAGTTCCAGAAACAAATTGGAACTTATTAAAATTAACTGTAAAGTCAATCCCCACATTCGCTCTTCCACTTCTATTCTTCCCCACTTTAGCATGGACTATATCATCTCTTACAGGATCTTTTGCTAATAAACATACAAAGTCAGCATGCTCCACTTTCTTAATTGACTCTGACGTTTGGTCTAAATTCAACTCACTAGCTTCTTTTACTCGATACGCTGCTCTTCCTAGTTGTGTAGCAGTAACTACAGGGATACCATATTGTACTGCCAATGTCTTCAATGACAAAGTAATATGACCCAACTCTAATCTATATAAATCATACTTTGTATCAGATTTTAGAAGGTCTATGTAATCAACAAAAATCCCACAAATAGATTCTTTTCCATATTCCTCTATTACATCATCTAAAACTCCCATCAAATCAATAGCACTTATAGTCATTGCTGGAAAGTACTTCATAATTATTGTTGCATTACTTTCCATTAACTTATCGTAGATCATCTGTTTCATATCTACTTTTTCTTCTCGAATATCTCTCATAACTTCTATAGTTGTTTTTTGAAACAACGGTTGGTAAGTCCTCATTAAGGACTCGTCAATTGTATTCTCCATAGTTACATAAACATAAACCTTATCTATTTCGCCTTCTTTTAAAACTTTTTCCGAAAGAAAACCTCGTCCTGTTTCAGCAGATTTAATTATTAAGTTATTCAAAATAGTTGATTTCCCAGCGCCAGTTCCTCCACCAAACAAATATAACCTTGAGGGTTCGAATCCCCCATACATGATGTCACCATCAAAAATCGGAAAGCCAGTTGGAGTTTTACTCTCCCGATCATACTTCTTTTTTATAACTTCTATAACACGGGTATAATCATCCTTAACTAAATCTAATGATGCAGCTGCTTCAATAGTCACAGCTCGATTTGCTTCCATCATATTAGCGTATAACTGTTTAATTGTAACTTCATAATCTTCAACCAAGTCTTCAATAGAGTCAAACGACCCATCTTTTATAGTATCTAAAACTTTACTTAACTCATCATAATTACTAAAAATCAAGTTTATTTTCTTCCTTAACCTAATTTGTCTAACAATGTCATTTATCTTTACACTAGACAATTTCTCATTCGCTTTTAAGTCTAAAAAGTCTTTATATTGCTTAAACTTTTCACCAAACGTTATACTCTCTATAATAGACTCAACAGTTTTATCTTCCAGAAACATCGTACAAATTTTTCTTAAACAGTCTAATTTACTTTTTACTGTTAACGGAACTTCTATTTCCTCTTTCTTTTCATAAGAATCAAGAATTTCTATAATATCCCTATACAAACTTTTACTTTTCTTAACTTTAGATTCCTTACAGAGTATTAAAGAAAAACACGAATTCAAAAAAGATTCAGTTATCAAAACTATCCCTCCTTTGTTTTTTTGTTCAAAAAACTATCTTAAAGTACATACTTACATTAATCTTGTAAGTTCTCTAAGTATTTCTTCATCTACTTCTTTTGCGATTTCTTTCGATAAAGCCTCAATTAGTCCTTTTTCTACATCGTAAGAATAGATTGTTTTTACATTAACAGACGAAGAAAAAGACCAATCAGCTGAAAGAATCTTTCGAACTTTTCCTATTATATTCTCGATCCAGTCTAGTTTTCCATGACCAAAACACTTACCACAAATTTCTGTACATAACTCATCATTATCACTACTGTTCGGTTCATGACATGTACCTTTACATCTATCACAAATAACTTCGCCTTCTTTAAGGTGTATCTTATTACCCATTTACTAATATCCCCAATGAACTCGTTGGTCTCCACGACGAATGAACATGAGATGGGTCCGTTAGTTCTTGTTTTCCAATAACAACCTCAATCCAATCTAGTTTCCCACAACCAAAACATTTATCACAACGTCTAGGATAAGGAGTATATAAGTCAGGAATTAGCTTACCAGATCCCTTACATTTATTACAAACTACTTCACCTTCATTAATTTCTACCACCTTTCATAATCCTCCGTTGTCGTTGAAGATGAAAACGAAGTTGAATATGAAGTAGTTGAACTACATGTAGTAGAAGTACAAGTTTTCCCTAATACATTCTCAATCCAGTCTAATTTCCTATCACCAAAACACTTTGGACAAAGTTTACCATCTTTCCGTCCCCACCCTTTACATACATCGCATATAATGTCTCCTTCACCTAATGGAACTTCAGGGTCTACATCTTCCTTACCTTCATCTTTAAACCACTTTGGCAAAGGAAATCCAAATCTACTTAACCACAATTTTTTAGTAATTTTTTCTACAAAACTCATATCGTTAGAACTCTTCCATTATCTTCAAGTTTCGAAAATTCATCTTTACTAAGAAACTTGCTTACCAAGTATTCACAATATTCTTCATCCAAATTTGTTAAGATATCTAACGACTTTGCAATACTATATGATTTTATTCGTTGCTTTTTGGTTATCTTTCCACCGTTCAGGTTCTTAGTAATATCAATAACTGAGTTTGTAAACTCCTCTAAAAAACCGTTCTCATAAAATATATATACCTTTTCTGCTGACTCTTTACAAATAGACTGTATCTCAGAGTATTGGTTCAACATATGTAACATAGTATATACTTTTATCTCTTCAAAGAATGTCCCTGTTTCACTACTATAAATTCCGTCTTTTCCAACTTCTTTAAAATTAAATTTTCTAAAAAGTTGGTTCATTTCTTGAATATATATATCTACTACTTTTGTTCCACCTTTAAATCTCTTATCCAAATTAGTCGATTTAATATCTACTTTATGTATGATATTATTATCGAGTACATGGATATACCTTCCAACCATCAAACCTTTATAAAGACCTGACGAGTCATATGTTATATTAACTTCAATATTGTGTTTGTTTCGGATATGAATTTTGAAAAGCTCATAAAAGAAAACATCTCTAAAGGTTGCTCCACCAAGTATATGAAAATCTAAAGCATTTAAACCACTTCTTTTACATTCATTTAACAATATAACTAACGGGAGCACATAAACAATACATGGAATTGCTAAATCACCAGCTAAATTAGCAACCATTCCTCCAACACCAAAATGATTAAACTTCGAGAATAAGTCATACTCTCGTAAAAGTTTTAAAAATATTTCCCACAATCTAGGTGTTCGAAAGTGGTGAATATAAATGATCTTCTTTATAACATCTGGGCTCAACCCCGCTGCCTTAGTATAGGACTCAATATTCATCTTTTCTACTTCATCAAAACTATCAAAAGCAACACAGTTCGGTCCAGGTATAAGATCTAAAATAAATGCTCTATCAAGAACTTCATGATGTTCTTCTAAAAAGTCGTAGAACATTCTAAGAAGAAGTTTTGTTGTATCTTTAGCTAGACCAATAGAAACTTGGTATCCCCCAGAATCTGTAATAAGTAAAGAACCATCAAATAAACCAAACTCTCTACAATTCTTAAACAACGTAGCTTCTGATTTATTAAATTTAGAATAACTTCTTCTCATTGCAAAATTTTGTCCATAAGAATGGAGGAAACCAGAACATGTTTTTAAAAGGAAATCTGAAATATCTTCTCGAGAAAAATTACTCTCATACCGGTTTTTTGTATTTTTTATAAAGTTATTTATTATTGTGGCGAGAGTTTCAAAACCTGCTACTACATATCCAGACTGTGTCATAACTAAACTGTACCGCTTTCTGCATATGCTTTACTTTCTTCATCGAGTATTTCTCCACATTTCTTACAAACCAAAACAGGAATCAGAAATCTCTGTTCATTACCATCTTTTGTGAGAAACGAAGAAAGTTTCTTGATTCTAAGAGCTTGGTCAAATATTTCATTACCACATTTACATTTCATATCTGGTAAATTGTCTAGACTCATCCCAGGTGGTAATGATGGAATATCTTGTCCATTCATTTCTGTTCTCCCTCTATTAATAATATATCCTCTTTCATCCTCAAAACTTTTGCTATATCAAAACAATGATCATAGAGATGAAGACCTTTGCTCGATGCAACCATTTCACCATCTCCAACACCTATACTCTCGGCCATATACTCCTTCAATAATTGGATAGAAGCCAAATTAGCGGGAAATCCACTCCACAGGTCCCATGACCTAAAATATACAAAGAAATGTAGTTTATTATCTTGTATTCTTGTATCTATCTGTCGTAAACAGGGTGGGTCTTTTATTAACATATCAGAAGGGTGAGCTACTTGAAGAGTTATTTGATTATTTCTAAATCCAGACTTCTTATATCTCCAAATCGCATACTCGATTTGGTTTAGAAATGTAGGAGAACTGTATCTAGGACCACTAGAAATTATCTCTTCATTATCCCACAAGTCTGATTCAATATGGTAAATAGGTTCTTGACGACAATTTACAATATCTTCTTCTATTCTTGCTAGGTAACTTTCTGGAATCTCGTATTTTGTAAGTCTTTGACCATAAGTATATGACTCATTCTCCTCCATATATGAAGTCAGCAAATAAGGAAGATATTTATCTAAGTAGTCATTAGATACTGGATTCGGAATTCCATAATGGCCAGGAATTTGTGGGAGAAGAGGTTTAGTCCCAGGATATCGAATATAAATAGTTACATAATCAAACTCAAGTCTTTTTTTACCAGAGTATGATCCCTTATCAATTGTAAAAACCTTACCTTTCTCAAGTGCTGTATAAACACATTGAAACCAAGCATCTGGTAAGTCTCTAGCGACAATATTCACTAGTTCCATATTAATTCTCCTTTTCTCGTTTAGTAGCACCGGATGGTCTTGAACCATCGACCTCACGATTATCGGTCGTGCGCTCTACCAACTGAGCTACGGCGCTTTATATCCTTTACCATTCAAACACTGTAGCGTGAAAAAGTTTCATTATTTGTTTAGCTACTTCTTCTGAGTTACTATCATTTTTCTTTGCTTCTACTATAATGTTTTTAATTTCTTCTAACATCGTCTCTTCTAGATCTTTTCCATTCTTATAACATCTATCCACAAAATCACTATAGTCTTTATTCATTTCCACTCCTTTCAACCTTCAAACTTTGGAGCGGGCGACAGGAGTCGAACCTGCAGCTTTCGGGTTGGAAGCCCGCTACTCTACCATTAAAGTTACACCCGCTAATTATTTTTTAATAGATGTTACTGTCGCTTTTTGTCTTTCTTCTAAAATACCATATACTTCGGGATAACCCAAAACTTTCATGGTCCTATTATCAATTAACATTACTTGGCCACCGAATTTCGCAAACAGAATAATATCTCCCTCTTTGATTGTAGGAACTTCTTCACCAACAGAAAGGACACGACCATATCCTTGTGGGTCTTTCTCAGCAGTAGCTGGTATAATAATTCCTCCTTCTGTTTTCTCGTCCTGTTTTAGGACCTCCACAACTATTTTGTCTTTTACTGCTTTAACAAATTTCATTTACTTTTCTCCTTTATTCTAAGTTCATCCTCTTCTATAATCCTTAAAGGTGAAAATTCTTCAGATTCAAAAACTTCTTTTCCTACAAAGATTTTAGGAATTCTATATCGTTCTATTTTACTACCATCTTCAAAATAAGCAAACTGATCATCCAACCTTGCTATCTTTTGTATCCTCATATTGACTGTAGGAATTGGGTAGACGCTACTTCCTGGTTTTGTATCCTCTAGTAGACGCGCAGGATATTGTACTAATACAGGATTACCAATGCTAAGATGAAGTGCTATTTTTATCTTCTCCATTTCTTCCCCTCCTTTAAAAGTCTTTCTTCTTCTCTTATTCGTCGTCTTCTGGCAATCTCTTTCTTCTTTTTCTTCTTTATACTAGGTTTTTCAAAAAACATCCTCTCTCGCATTTCTAAACTTAAACCACTTCTCGTATATTTCTTCTTAAATCTCCTTAATAATTCATGTAAACTTTCACCTGGCCGAGTAACTACAGAGATACCTTCTTCATATTGACGTCGATAATACATTTTTAGAATTCACCTCCATTCTAAACAAAACCATAAATTATATGTGATCTTGTAGAAAAGTTGAACTTATATTTTTCACAGGCATTAAATACTTTACCAGCTCGTTCAATAAGTTCTTCTCTTGTACTCCCTTCTGGCATAAGATAAACTCGATGATATTCGTTACTATAACCACAGAGAGACGATAACATCTCTAAATAAGTATGTATTAAATCGACATCTTCATATACTATCTTAAAATAAACACTTCGAAAAGAGAGAAAATCCTTTGTCTTAGTAATTGCTAATTCTAAGTCTTCCTCACTAAAGATTTTTGGCGAATAGATAAATTTTATAGATTTTTTTAAGTCAACTCGACTAATTAGTCCTTCAAGATTATAACCGTTTGTTTCGACATTAGCTATTAGATAATTAAGTTCATTTAAAATTGCTACTGAATCATCTATATGTTTCCCAACAGTAGGTTCTCCACCAGTAACAAGAATACCTACTTTTTTCTGGTCTATAATATCCTGAAGTTCTTGTAACGAATAATTGGCTTCATTAGAAATTCGCATCTTGACTTTCGTATCACACCATGGACAGTCTAAATTACAAGTCTTACAACGCAGAATTACCATCGCCCGTCCTAAATCTGGACCCTCACCTTGAAAACTACAAAAATTCTCAATTAAACGAACTTCTGTATTCACTATCATCCTCCTATAATTTAATATTTGTTCTAAAACGTTAAAATCTTTTCTCTAGTTTCCATTATTGGTTTTAATAATTGCTCATATCTATCTTGCCAAACAAACTTATACATTAACTTTGTATCTGGAACAAAATAATCTGGAAGTCTTAACTCTTCATCTGGCAAACAAATTACGTCTAATTTTTTCCCTTCACTTAAAAACTCTTTTTCATACTTCTTAACAACATCTTCTGGTGCTTTTAAAACATCAATTCCTTTTGTCTTAAAAAGATATCCCCGATCACCGGGACTAAAGGCTTCATACATTAACTTATTCCAGTTAATACATCCTCTAACATTCTGTGGAATTACTTTATAACTTTCAACTTTTTTAGTGAACGCAGCTGGTTTTCCAACTGACTTATTCCCCTCTTCAATCAACTTAATAACCTCTTTTCCTTTTCTTTCAACAAACTTATTAATTGTTATTAATGAAAACCTCTCATTCTTTAAGATAATATCAAGAAGTTCAACTAAAAATTCTTTAGTTACTGAAGGAAAATCTGACCTTTTAATTTCCATCCCCATATAAATTACATCATCGGTTCTTCTTCCTTCCTGAGAAATTACATTAATTATATACCTTTTCTTAGCCAGAAACAATCCTCGTCTGATAACTAACTCATTCTTCAACTCGAGTCTGTTTCTTTCTGGAGGAACATTATGACTCAAAACTAACTTCTGAATAATATCCTCATTTAAATGTTTTTGTATCTCAACGCAAAACTTATTTATCTCTAATATTTTGTCGTCTTCTGACCGATCTCCGTCTTTAATCAAGCTGTCCAAAATAGCGAACAAAGAATCTGTATCCCCAGTTATTACATTCTCAGTATACCTACTTATGTCACCAAACATCTCTTGTTTAGTTATCTTCTCTGGTTTAATATAGGGATTCCCTTTTAGTTTGTCAATAAATGCATTCCCTTCAAGAATCGATGCTTTAATAGCTTCTTGACCAGAAAGAGTAATAGTCCTTCCCGTATCAATATTAAAAAATCTAAAAACGTTATTACCAAGAACTCCATATAATGCGTTCGCAAAGATCTTAAAAACTTGTTGTTTATTATCATAAATAGACTTCAAGTTCTCGTCACCTAATTGTTTAGCCTCAAACATCTTTTGTTTAAACTCTCTCCTAGACGATAAGAGAATATCGAGAACTTCGCTATAAATAGATAACTCATTCTCATGTGCTTTAAAGAAACAACCGTTTATTGTAGATATTAACTTACATTCTTCAATTTTCTTTAATAACTGTTCTTTAGTTATTTCAACTTCTTTTTTCGAATAAGCTGGATCAATTACCATAGTAAACTTTTCAGGAAGGTTATCAATATCATAAATGAGATCATATCCATGTGTGTAATCTTTGAACTTCATTACAAATGTGTTAATTCCAATATTATAAGTTATAATTAAACTTGGATACAAAGAAGTAAAATCAAAATCGACAATGTTATTATGAACACCTACAATTGGTTCTTTTACAAACGCACCTTCAAATTGTTCTTTCTTCTCATGAATGTTTGCATTCTTTGACGCAATTCCCCTTTCTTTTAAGAATGATATTACCAGAGAATCTAACATTCCCATGTTACTCGTAGAACCTTTAAAACTATTCTTACTTATCTTCTTAATCTCATTCTGTAACAAAATATGTTGTAGTTTCTTCTCTAAGTCCACTAACAATGTAACGTCTCGCCGGTTATATTTAATAGATTTATTCACATCAGATCTGTACATCTCTGAAAAGTTACTTCCAGTATCTAACTTTTCCTTATTAATTTCAAGCTTCGCAATTGTTCCAAGTCGATAATTTTCTCTCTTTGTATATGTAAAGTTTCTATATAAAATCAATTGGTCTAAAGTAACAAAACCAAATATATCAGCATAATTCTGTATTAAGTCTATCGAAACTTCTCCAAACTTTGACATACTTTCTGATCTAAGACCTATTTTAGGACATCGATTATGAATATATGGGAGGTCAAATCCATTAGAGTTCCAACCACAAATAAAATCTGGATCTAACTTCTTGAAATTCTTGATAAAACTGTTAACCAGTTCCTTTTCTGTTTTAAAAACAATAACCGAACCTTTGTCTATATCTATATCAGCTGCGTTAGGATTCTTCAACAGAATTTTATTGTCTAATACATAGCTTACAAGTTCACCATGATAGTAATATGAAATCATACATATGGTATGTCTTGCTTCCTCTGGGTGTGGAAATCCTTTCTCTTCTGAATAAGTTTCAATATCAAGAAAAAAGATATTAAGATCAATTTCAGGTGCTTCGTTCTTTGTTTGAAGGTAATAATCTTGAGCATGTTTCGTAGTTATTTTCTCATCTCCCTCATAAGTAATATCTGAGTCTAACATAATTTTCTGTTTATATGGAATTTTAACTTGTACTAAGTCGTCATACTTAACGAAATGTCTTGACTCAACTTTACTTCCTTTCGGAACTTGATAACAATAATAATCATCTTTTTCTTTATGATAAACTTTATTATTTTCTTTGTCTCTAAAAATATATAAAACATCTCTAGTTCTACCTAAATACTGAATATCTACTAACCTATATTTGTCAGTATAGAACTCCTCAGGAATCTTATAGTAATGCACTCCTTTTTTGTTTAAAACTTTTGCTCCACCACTTTCTTTTATATCGACTTTCGTTCCTAAAATCTCAGCTACTGTTTTCATATCATCTGAAAATCTCTGTTCAAAAGAGGGATTACGATTTACAAAACTTGGGTGGACTGTCAAGAAGATATCGAAGTTATTCCATTTATAAATATTCCCTCTTAAGTTAGTAACTCCAGATTTAGCAATTCCAAAAGCACTCATCGGAACTGTACCCATAGCTACAACTAGTTTGGGATTACATTGCTCTATAAATTTGAAACAATTTTCTTTACAAATGTTAATTACTTCTTCTGTAGGATTACCAGTAGTTCCATCTTTATTTAAGGTTTGACAGAGAACAACATTTGTAAGAAGGTACTCAATTTTATTAAGACTGAACTGTCTAAAATATTTTCTAAATTTTTGTCCTGCTTTTCCAATTAACGGAACTCCCTTTTCAACTTCATCTTTCCCTGGATTCTCAGCTACAAAAACTACCTTAACCTTAGTCAAGTCATCCCTACAATTAGTTTCTAAAATACAAGAAGGTGAAAAAAGGAGGGAACAAACAGAGCAGTTAGCAAATGATTTCTTAATAGATTCCAAATAGATACCTCCATTTTAGTTTTATTTTTTGTTCTACAAATATGAAATAATTTCTTAGTTATTTTCTTAGAAACTTTCTATATATATAAATAATTGATTAGAATAATTATTGTTTAAAACATTTAGGAGGTGGTAAAATGAACCAAGAAATTCCAATTCCAGGAGCCAATCCAGTCTCAATTAGACAAGTTAAGAAACTTGCAGACCGACTTGCTTATTCAGAGATCCAGGTTCCAAAAATCGTCATGGACGAAACAATCCAATGGCAAGATATCATGCCAGAGTCTTACGGGGAAGACCAAGAAGGAAGATTCTTCTTGGTTACTCAACTTGTAACTACTATAACAACAGTTGAAACATTCAAAGAAGGAATATTCAAAGGAAAATCGATAACTTCCTTCGAACCAGTTTGTTTATGTATGTTCCAAAGATTTCCAGACAAGGAAGACTTCGTTGAATTTACATCAAACACAACAGGTCTTTTCTTCCGGTTGTCAATTAAATCTTTCAAAGAAATAGTTGACCAGTTAGACAAAGGCAAGGGACATACAGTTAACATTTATACCTAGAAAACGGGTGGACTTCAGTCTAAGAAATACTAGACTTGTCCACCTATTTATTTGTCAAAACCCTTAATCTTCAAAAAGGAGGAACAATATGAAATGAAAGAAGAACTTCTAAAAGCAACTGACCTCTTGGGACTTCAAATAGATTATAAAGATACTACGGTTCTCCAAACATACAAAAATATTTTTGAAGAAACCAACAGAAAGATTCAAAAAAAGAAACTTACAGAAGCAAAGAACTTAATAATCCGCGACATTATTGAAAAGCAACTAACAGAACAGAACTTTTTTAGTATAGAGGTTCCTCCGGACTTCAACCCTTGTGAATCATGCAAAGGAACAGGAGAAATTTACAGACTCGAAATTATAAAGATCGTAGATAAATGTAGTTATTGTAAAGGAAGTGGAACCTATACAGAACCCTGTAAGCGATGTAACGGTACTGGTCTAATAGACAACAAGAAATGTCCTACCTGTAAAGGAACTAAAATATATGTACATAAGAAGATGTTTCCAAAAAGACCCGAAGATAAAATATGTAGTCACTGTGAAGGATCAGGAGACGCAATTAAAATAATAAAAACAGGAAAGATCGACATACATACGACTTGTATTACATGCCGAGGAAGTGGAATGAAAAAAGTAAAACATAAACGAGGTCTTCCTCATCCAGTCATTACAACAGACATAGGAAAAATAATCAAAAAGTTACTCCCGTAAACTCTTCTCTGTTATAAAGATCTCTTAACTCAGATCTTTATAACAGAGAAATTTCTAGACAACAAATCTTGTAAAGAGATCTTCCCTTCATTTTTTTGTTCAACAGATGTCAACTTCTTTTTCTTTGGTTTATCAATCCCTAGAGAACTATAGATACGTTCAACATCTGGTGATTTCTCGACTAGGTCACATAATAAACTAACATCATAATTTTTTATTATAGGTATTTTTGCTCTAAGAGAGTCAAACAATTTAGTATTTTTCTTATACTGAACAAAGGGTATGTTCTTCCTCTGAACCTTAAAATCTATAACACACTTTTTTATAAAGAAAAGGAGTTCTTCTTTATCTATATATCGAAGGTTTATATTATTAAAGTAAGAATCTAAATAGAAATTTAATGGTCCATTATTTAAGAATAATGAAATAACATAAGTTGAGGTAATTGGACTGTTATATTTTAGAATATCAGGAACCTTTTCTCCTCTTGGAATAGGAGATTTAATATCATTGTTAAAAAGCCATGAGAAAAATGTTTTATACATTCTAGAAAACCTTTATAACCCTCGTTTTATCCTTTCATTAATCTCAAAAATAAGTCTCATTATTCGAGGATCATCATCAACTCTACTTCTCAAATCAACTAACAGTTTTTTCTCTAGTTCCCACTTAGTTATTAAAAGTCTCCGTACATTTAGTTCGTTTTTATCTTTGGAGTTCTCTATTGGAAACTGCAGAATTTGTTCTAAATCATATACCCTCTTTTCTTGTAAGTCAATTTCTTTATGTAGCTTATTATGGAAACCAGTTTGGACTACTTTAATACTTCCTACTTTATCCCAGAACTTATCTCTCGTATGATGTAGTATCCAATTATTTGCCAAGGTTGTTCTAAAAAGAAATTCAAGACCATGATAAATAATAAACGAAAAATTATGTCTCGCTAATCCAATATTCAATGAATTACTTCCTTTCGATGCTAATTCCATAAACGGCGACTTCCTTCCCTGAGCACTAAATCGTAACTTCATTTGACAAATCTTCGTATCATAACATGATTTCGGTCTTGGTAAAATGTTTCCAGAACATGTCCAACAATCGTCATAAATAATATAGTGATCTACTATTTTTTGAACTATCTTTTCTATATTATTTATATTATAGTTTATACTAAATAAATGGAAGGGTTCATATTTTCTATTATTAAAAAGATATTTTCCATACGGACTTATCTCTTTATAAAAACATATTAACTTCATTAGCATATCATAGTCTACTTTGTTCTCTCGTTGTAATTTTAATAGTCGTTTGAATTCTACAAGATCCGCTAGTGGCAGTTTCATCATTCTACATCCTCCAAAACACTTACTTTTGTAAAACTAACGTATTAAATTTATAACTACATCGTCCTAAATCACAAAGAAAATCAAGAGACGATTTTCTAGCAATTTCATCCATTATAAAAGTTACACGTCCCTGATTATCTTTTTCTTTATGAACCCAGTGTCCTAAGTAAGTATTCTCTACAATTCTTCTAAGTTCGTCTCTTACTGATTTAGATTTCCAACCAATCAACTGAGATATATCTTGTACTGACACTTTACCAAATTCTTTCAGGACCCACAATGTTCCCTTTCCTAGTTCTTCAAACGGTGATGTTTTCATTTACTCTTCTCCTTTCATTTCTTTTATTATTCTTTGAAAAAAACAACACATTTCTGAATGGTTCAATAAAATTGGACATGGTAGTTCTCTATCTAATCCCTTATTAATTATTTCAAATAACTCTTCTTCATTATCATATAAATATTCTCTAGGCAAGAGTTCTGGATAAGAAAACTTATTCGGAGCAACAGGAATACAACCATTTAAAACCGCATCAACAACTTGATAACCAAATGTCTCTTCCTTACTAGTTATAAGCATAACTTTACACATACTTATACATCTATAATAATTATCCCACGATATAAAATTCCTTCTTATAATTTTACCAAATTTCTTCTCAACCTTCTTTTCTAATCGTTTATTAACTTTCTGGATATTTGGACGAGCAACAGATATTGTATCTTTTACTTTACCAGCAATATTATAAGTTTTAAAAGGTGGGTAAGGCAGGGCAGTAACAACTACGTTTCTCCAGTCTGAATTTCGTCTATAATACTTTAACTTATATTCATGGTACTCACTAGCAACAAAGACTTTATCAAATAATTTAGAATGACCAGTTTCAACTAACCATTTTGATTTCCTAACAGGTTGGAAGATATCATATGCATTCCTACTTGTACCATGACAAAAAGCAAAATTCTTACTTGGTCTTTTATGGTGAAGGATATTAGAAAAGAAACCTGGATAACTTAAATCTGACAAAAATAAGATGTCATTATCTTTTAAGTCAAGACTCATAAACTCCCATATTTGATGTCGCTCTAACTCAACAGATAATTGTAAATTAGAAAATACATTTGGACTATCAGTAGGTTGGTCTTTAAAGTTACTGATAAAAGATTTTCCTAGAACAATTACTTCGTCAAATTCTTTCTTAAACTCCTCTTTGAATACAGGTAACCACCATTCTTGATACCTCATTTTAACTGGAAACTGAGGTACGAAAATCAATCTATTCATCACTCTCCTGTTTTAAAATTTGTTCGCCATATTCATCTAAAAGATCCATTTCTTTTAGTCTTTTGTTCAGATAATCTTTAATTTGTTCTAGCTTTCCTTTGTATTCTTCGGAATCCCCATTAAAAGCATATTTAAAAGGCTTAGGAACTTCTACTGGTACTTTCTCAATTTCTTCCATCGGCCAAGCAGTACCAAAACCATCACTCAAGTCAACGTGGTTTTCATCGAATAAGATGTTATAACCCGTCTTAAATCTTGAGACCAAAAAAGTTCCCATCTCCTCAATCCAAATTCCTAGTTTAGACTTTCTAGCATCAATCTTATATAAATATCGATCCTTTAATTTACTGATATTTATAGACCGTTCTCTTTTCTCATCTTCTAGTTGCTTTAACCTTTCGCTAAAGTTATAATAACTATCTGATTTCTCTTTTAACTCGTTCAAAAAAGGGTTCCTTTTCTCCATAAGCTTCTTTAACGACTTCGCTTTTAGTAATTCCTACTGGAATTTCCACTACTCTCATATAAACACCATGGCTTACATGTTCTAGATAACCCGAAGCAGTTAGATACCTACGATATACATCAACTGTTTGATATAGGTATCTATTTCGTCTAGTTTCTCTTAAACGATTCTCACCATAAAGAGAATCTAAAAGTTCTTGTCTAGAAACTTTATCTTGTAAATTTTTCTCTCTAAAAAAATCTACTACCGATGTCCACAAATTCTTTTGTTTTGACATTCTATTCCTCCTCATAACCTTAGTTCTCAATAAATATTAAGTAATTTAGATGATCCACTTATAATAACCTTCAAACAAAATATACTTCTTATCATGTTCCCATAAGTCTTTCTGACTCGGATAAACATTGTTTAACAAAGTTTCTTTCTGACTCGGATTTTTAACTTCATGACAATATGGTGCTCGCATATTTGTACTATAAAATATTACGTCGAAACCACCTCTAACTAGTTGCTCACCTATTGTTCCCTGTAAACGATGTGCTGGATGAGTCTCGTAGATTGGATCCGGAAAGTAAAATATATTCTGTCTATTTAGAAGTTGGGAAGGGATTGATCTAAGAAAAAACTGGGCTTTAATATCTACAAACTTCTTAATTCTTAAAGCTTCTTCTTTCCTTTTTTCTTCAATATCTTCTGTATAGATAATAATAGGTTTCTGATCTTCCATTAAGATTCTTGTACAACCAATTATTTCATCATCAGGGTGAGGCGATATAATCACAATATCAAACATCTACATTTTCTCCTTTCTATTTACTTTTTGTTCTACTTCTTTTCAAAAAAATCTCAGAGTTTATCTCTGTAAGATTATTTATTTGTTCATTAAAATAAAATAGTTTTCCAATGAAAACAAAACAATTATATATATTAATTACTGAGTAAGGGTCGAGTTGTTTATTTTTTTAAATTTAAGTTTAAAGGAGGAACTCTCATGGAAATGAAAGTGGTAGAAGGTATGAAAAAACTTAAGATTATTGAGAAAAAAATGAGGTCTAACTGCCAGAACATAACTAGGTATGCTAGTATGGTAGATATAGAACGACCACTTTTTGAAACGGAAAAAAAACAAGTGGAAGAAGTTAAATCTCTCGTACAGTCTAATGTAGACCTAATGAAAGAAGCATTAGGACTAAAGAAAAAGATTGAACAGACTAACCTAGAAACCACCGTTCAAATTGAAGGCGAGTCTTATACAATCAGTGACCTCCTTTTCATTCATCATAGAATGGGAGAACTAATGTTGAGTACATTCTACTCCATGAATGATACAGAAGGGCAGAAAAGACTGAGGAACTCTCCTTCAATAGAAGGAAGAACTCCACAAGTGGTTCGTATGTACAAAGAAGAAACAAGAAACGAAGGTCTTAAAAAATGGCAAAACCTTCTTGACAATATTACCATGCGTCTAGAGGTGATAAACGCCACAACAAACCTGGTCGAGGATGAACCTCAACAAGAGTAAGAACAAAATACTAAAGGGGTTCGGTAGCGTAAAAATGGAAACTTTGGGAGCCCGCTAACTGGGACAATGTTAGAGTGAAATAATAAAGTAAATCTGATTCGACAACTTCGAATATTTTTTACTTCCATTATAACAATGGTGTTAAGACTCATGACATAAGGTTAAAGACTAAGACGATCTCCACGTCGATAAAGAACGGAGATGGTCAAGTTTAAAGACAAAAGTTTCAAGATACGCTAAGGTAAAACTTCTGCGGGAAAAATCCAGACTAAGGTGTAGCCCTCTCAAGCAACCTATCACTTCTGGCTGTTATTTGGACCCTTTTCTCAAAAAATCTTAAGTAACTCTACATTATATCTAAAAATTCCCAACCCAATGTCGTATCCTTCTCAAGGTTGGTCACATGTTGTGAGGGTAAGACTATTTTACTCTCACAACAAACCTAATTCTTAGGAACTATTTTTTTCTTCTGGGAGACTGTTATGGAGACTGTGGTGAAGAGGTTACCACGAAGGGCTGTGGCCCCTTTATACGCCAGTTCGAATCTGGTCAGTCTCCCCCTTTAGAAGCTATTTAAAGGAGGTTACTAATGGTTTCGTTTGTAAATAAAGATATAACTACTATAACTGAAGGTATCATTTGTCATCAAGTTAATTGTCGCGGTGTTATGGGTGCGGGACTAGCTAAACAAATCAGGAATAAGTTTCCAAAAGCCTATGAAGATTATATACAACAATATAGAAATAATAAGCTTCAACTTGGCAATGTTATATTTACAACAATTAACACTTATCCATTCTTGGTTATAGCTAACTTATGCGGACAAGATGGATATGGAAGACAAGGAGTATTTACAATTTATCAAGCCGTCAGACAATGTCTTTATAAAGTAGTAAATTACAAAAATTTCCTTGTGGGACCATATTTATTGCCAATATATATTCCAGATCATATGGGGTGTACATTGGGTGGTGGAGACTGGAAAAAAATACTACAAATAATAGATAAAATAATACCAGATGCTATAATAACACAATATGGATAAATTGAGCGGAGGATAAAAGTGAAAATTTATAAGATACAATTTTATAGGTTTAATACTCGTGTTAAACCAATGATGGAAGCGAATGTTGATGTAGTGTTTAGAACTAATTTTCCCCCAGAGGAAGACGATTTGTTCAATGACGAGTTTCTCAATATAATGTGGAAAGAAATGTGGAAACAGAATCCTGGATGGCTGTTATGTCATGGGCCCTCAACATTAGGATTTCATGGTTGGTCATCTGTTATGTGGAAAAGGGAGTCATTAGTGGAGGTTAAAATAGATGAAAGGGATATGCCAGAAGATCTGACAGGAGAAGGGAATATGCTTACCGCATTAACATTTCATCCACTACTTCCCTCTGATATAAGAACGGCATTAAAAAAAGCCTACGAGCGCGGATTGAGAGACAAAACAAAATAACCGGAGAGGTTGACCACAGTGGGAACGCGTGGCCTGGTCTTGAAAACCAGTGGTCGTTAACAGCGGCTTCGGGGTTCGAATCCCCGTCTCTCCTTCTAATATCAAACAAAAGAGGTAATAAAGTGGGAACGACCGGAGAATTACATAAAGAATTATTCAAGATGAATATAAAGTTGGTTAAAGTACATCCATTCTATGAAACCTTCAAAGACGAACTTAGAGACATCTTAAGGAAATGTTTAACATATGAAAATAAATTTATAGCGACAAATTGTTTTCTTTCTGACAAAATTGATGAGCTAGAAAGAATAATGAAAGGATCTGGAAAATATCTTCATTAATTTTAATAAAAGGAATTATTGAACTATGATTTTAGCAGTAGGCGACATCCACAGTGAGTTCAAACACTTAAATTCTCTAATCAGTGAGAAACAACCATCAATAATTCTTCAAGTTGGTGACTTCGGATACTGGCCAAAAGACAAGAAAAGTCAGAAAATAAAAAATAAAGATACTATAATCTACTTTTGTGACGGAAATCATGAAGACCATGAAAGTTTGAAGAACCTCGAAAACAACGAAATACAACAGAACATATTTTATATGAGAAGAGGTTCTACTTTAACTCTACCGGATGGTCGAACTGTTTTATTTATGGGAGGTGCTTTCTCTCACGATTGGAGATATAAAGAATTTGGCAGTGATGAATGGAAATATAGAGAACCTGGAATTGACTGGTTTCCATTTATGGAACTAATTACTCAAGACGATATTAACAAAATTCCAAATATAAAAATAGATATTGTTATTAGTCATACTGCTCCAGAAGAATTCTTCATGCCACCAAGAGACGGAGGATTAAAAGTTAAAGATCCATCAAGAGAATGTTTATCTCAAATATTAAAAAAGTATAAACCAAAAGAGTGGTACTTTGGTCACTATCACTACTTTAAATATGGTTTTGATTATGGATGTAAATGGACAGCATTATCATATTCCAGATCAAATAGTAGATGGTGGGTTGGTTTAGATTTATGCAGGGTCGAGTAGTGGTCTAGCTCAGTGGTTTCATATGCCACGGACATGTGTCTTCATGGGTTCGAATCCCATCCCTGCTACATTAACATTAGACGGTGTAACCGAAATGGATAGGTGACGGGTTGCAACCCCGTTTATGCAGGTTCAAGTCCTGTCACCGTCTCTAACGGGCGAGTCGATTAGTATGGTGACATCAGCGGACTGTAAATCCGTGGCCCCTGGCTTGTAGGTTCGAATCCTTCCTCGCCCACCAAAATCATTATAAAAGGGAAACAAGAACATATGGGAAAAGAATTGTTATTCTCTGTTACTGCAAAGGACTGTGATTGGGGTTACTATCGAGGAAGTGGTAAAGGAGGACAAAAGAAAAACAAAACAAGTAACTGTGCTAGGTGTACCCATCGTGATAGTGGAGCAGTTGGGAAGTCAGAAAAAGGACGATCTAAAGAACACAATCGAAGAGAAGCTTTCCTCCATATGATCGAAACTAATAAATTTAAAGTATGGCACAGAGTTGAGATTGCAAGGAGACTTGGAACCCTTGCAAAGATAGAAGAAAAGGTCGATCAAGAAATGAAGAAAATTAAAGTAGAAGTTAAGTCCGAAGATGATAAATGGGTAGAATGGACAGACAATTTAGAATCTATTTAAAATAGAGAAATATGAAAGGGTAATAAAATGAACCCACAACAAATCTACCTTAAGAAGGAAAAACTACAAAAAAGCATCAAACTTTTATGTAGAAATTTTGAGAAAGAAACAAACACAGTCGTTACAGAGATTACTAACCGGAATACCGATAACAATGGTTGTCTAGATAGTACTAAAGAAGTTTCCGTAATTTGTGAAGATGACTACTGCATTTATAAATGAGAATTGTCACAACCAAACTGAAAGGAGAATTGTTATGAGAAGAATAACTCGTTCTTATTGGGGAAAAGGTCAAATAGAAGCAGTACCTGAGGAGACAAAGACAGAAGATAAAGCGGAAGTATTAGTTAGAGAACCTTCTGTCTTAGAACAAGTAGATAACAGGATCTATTTCTATGCAGAAATAAATCGTCAGAATATTTTAAAATTAAACAAAAGTTTACGACGGTTAAGTAATGATCTTATAACAACAAGCAATTTACAAGAGTTTAATATGTATCCACCTATAATTCTACATATCAACACTTATGGTGGTAACCTTTTTGATGGACTAGCAGGACTGGATGAAATAACAAATTGTAAAGTAGAAGTCAGAACTATTGTAGATGGTTGTTGCGCAAGTTCAGGAACTTTCCTTAGTGTTGCTGGAAAGGAACGATTTATAAACAAACATGCTTTTATGCTTATCCACCAACTTTCTTCGTTCTTTTGGGGTCCATATAGTGAATTTCAAGACGAGAAGAAAAACTTAGATCGGTTGATGGACATGATAAAGGACGTCTACAAAGAATACACTAAGGTACCAGAGAAGACGATAGACGAGATTTTGAAACATGATTTATGGTTCGACGCAGAAACATGTCTGGAATACGGGCTAGTTGATAAAATTCTCTAAGAAGGAAACTACTACATGGAAGAGGGCGATCAGGTAAATAATGTTGTTGTATCTACTGATGGTTGCACCTGTCAAGGATGCGGTAAAATCTATAAAGTAGATATTATAGTCCCTGACGAACTCTGGAAACTTATTAAGCCTAAAGATAAGTCAGACGAAGGAGGGCTGTTATGTGGAATGTGTATAATGGATAGAATAGAAGCCTTCAATAAATTTGATGCTTATGAATTAAGACCATTGTAATGGAGAGTGGAAATGAGTAAAATAGAGAAAGATAGTGAATTGCGTTACTATGCTTCCATTTTATGCGAGTATTTTGTGCCTGAAATGGATGGGTATACGTGTTTATGTCACGAGCCTAAAAGAATGGAAGACCCGATAGGGTTGAAAAAATGCGTAGTAAAATATTGCCCTAAGCTCAATAAAACTGACTAGGGAGGTTAAACCGTAGGGGTAGCGGGCTTGGCTGTAGACCAAGTGTCATTGCGTACTCGGGTGGTTCGACTCCATCACCTCCCATCAAAAACAAATAATGTATAGAAGAAGGAGATACTTATGAGGAAACCAATTGGATACAGCTTTGAGATCGGGATTAATGAAAACAAAACACCATCTTTATGTATGTATCCAACACAATTCTGTAACATAAGACCGATAGCTGTAATGAGTAATCTATTTCATGCTGTCATACCAAGTATGGTTCGTAACGTGTTTGGAGGGATAAAAGTAGATCTCCTCTTTGGTAAAATAAAGAGACCTGTTTCAAACCCTTTTGCAATACAAAATCCATGGACCAGCGGAAACCATTGGTTTGTTATCGATATACCATTCCCATTACCAGCATTCTTTATTTCCTTTGGGTTTGGTAAACGAGGGAAACAGTTTGGATTTTATTTCGGCTGCAAGACATACCGAATAGATCATATTTCAAATGCTGGTAAATGGTGTGATGAGTCTGAGATGGGAAACATTTACCTTTGTCCATCATGCAGTATCCGCGAAACAATGTGGGATTAATGGGAGAGTAGCTCAGCGATCGAGCAGTCGGCTGTTAACCGATTGGCACGTAGGTTTAAATCCTACCTCTCCCGCCAACTAGGTTTATTATTTTATGTACTTGTTAGGTGCGTTATGTGATGGAGGTCTGGGTGGAAGACTGTAGTTATCCCAGTTCAGTGGAAAGGATACGGTCGTACGGAGGCATGGCTGGCTACAGAGCAATCCTCCAGCGTCGAGGACGTATGGGCCATACATTTCGCATCTAACAAGTACAATT
>Ga0209977_10000009_pt1 | contig 68219 bp, 65 predicted proteins | sample SumtaG_2_FD_183113 | JGI IMG/M metagenome (GOLD analysis project Ga0209977, IMG submission 183113) | Deep subsurface microbial communities from Indian Ocean to uncover new lineages of life (NeLLi) - Sumatra_00607 metaG (SPAdes) (version 2) | ecosystem: Environmental > Aquatic > Marine > Oceanic...
CGCCTTTTGTGACACCAACTACTCGAGCGACTATATCACATTTTGCCCTGAGAAGAAAATAGATGTCAAGTCGTTTACCATGGAGTGCTTCAAAATTTGCATGCCCCTTAGATATAATAATATCTGCTTCTTTGAAGGTTTTTATGAACTCCTCACCTAATTCATCTACATCAAAATTCAAGCTATTGGTGCCCGTTTCAATAATCTCTGCTGTTTTTTCAATACCTGTATCGTTAATATCACGAATTGTTACATCGTTTATAAAGGGACCACTTTTTACAGCTACAATCTTTCTTATATCCTCAAGCTCTTCAAGGAGGACCCTATCAAATATAATCTCCCCGCAGTTATCTGCAATAAAAAGTAATGTTTTGGAACTCCTGAGCTTAGAGCGAAAATCGTTAAAATGGTCCTTTGTAAACTCAATGTCTGCAAAATCATGCAGGATGGCTTCGATATCAAAATTGGCGTGTGCTCCCAGATCAATAACATTACCGATGGCTGATACCATAAACGCCGTTTTTAATTTATCTTTAGAATCTCTGACCATCTCTTTTAACCGTGGGTAAACACGCAACGCCTTTTCATTCTGCTCTTTCTTCTCCTCCCTGTATGGGTCTTCAATTCCTATTTCCTCCTTTATTATGCCAGTTGCATAATCTGCAAGAGCGGCGGGTGATTTCTCCAAAGAAAAATCTCCGATTCTTTTCACGATTTTTATGAATATCTCCTCTTTCTGTGATGCTTTTATATCACAGAAATTGAGAGTCCTTAAGCAAAAATTTAATATGCAAGGTATACAAACAATATCAGATTTCATAGACTACTTCCTTAGTGTTGCGGTAAATTTGGAGTGCAAAAGTGATAACAGCGTGCAGCAGTGTTGCTGTTTTGCGGTGCTGCGGTAAATTCATTTTTGTTTTCCTTTAAGATAACGGACAAAACCATTGATTAATTTACCTACTTTTTTAGATTGGGTATAGACTTCATTAAATTCCTGATTCGCTATATACTTCTGGTCAAGAGCAACATAAAGATGACTCTGGAGTTCAATATTTGATGAAGAAGCATAAGATAGAAAATGAATAAATTCTTTATTTGACTCCCTACCAAATCCTTCAGCGATATTTGCCATAATTGAAACTGAAGACCGTCTTATCTGGTCTCTCAAACCAAAGTCTTTCTGGAACCTCACTTTTTTAGTGATTCTATATATCATCTTAGTCAGTTCTCTTGCTTCTTGCCATGCTTGAATTTCTTCAAATTTTTCAATCCTCATAAGGTTATCCTCCTTTACTACACAACTGCAACACCGCAAAACTGTATAACAGCAGCACTCCTGAATTTATTGACCCTTGTCAATTGATTATCCCTTTATTACTCCTACCGGGCGCATTCTAACAACCTTCTTCCCAATCCCTGCTTTGTGGACAGTGTCAACAACCTCATCTACATCCTTGTATGCTTCGGGGACCTCTTCTCTCAGCGTCTTCACTGTTGCAGATCGCACATATATACCTATGTCTTCAAGTTCCCTATAAATAGCCCTACCTTTAGTTACATCAAGAGCCTTATGTCTTGACATTACCCTTCCTGCACCATGGCAGGTAGAACCGAATGTCTCATCCATTGCCCTCTGTGTTCCCACAAGAATATACGAGTGTGTTCCCATATCCCCTGGAATAAGAACAGGCTGACCAATATCTCTATACTTCTCAGGAATCTCAGGATGATTGGGAGGAAAAGCCCTTGTTGCACCTTTTCTGTGAACACATAAGGTTTTTGTTTCTCCATTAATCCTGTGTTCCTCAAATTTAGCAATATTATGTGCTACATCATAAATCATATGCATTCCAAGTTTTTCGGCGGAAATTCCCATTACCTTTTCAAATGCCTCCCTCACCCAGTACATAATCATCTGTCTATTAACCCATGCATAGTTCGCAGCCGAAGCCATAGCACCAAGATACCTCTTTCCTTCCTTTGATTTTATAGGAACACATGCAAGCTGTCTATCGGGAACCTCAATTCCATACCTTTTCATTGCACCGCCCATTATCTTTACACTATCATCGCATACCTGGTAACCAAGACCCCGTGAACCTGTATGTATCATTACCGTTACAAGACCATTCTCGAGACCCATAAGGTTTGCAATTGTTTCATCATAAACTTCATCTATCTCCTGTATCTCAATGAAATGGTTTCCTGCTCCTAACGTTCCTATCTGTGGTCTACCTCTTTCAAGCGCTCTTTGGCTCAGAGTATCAGGATTAGCAAAATCAAGGCATCCATGTCCCTCAGTTAAATCGACATCCTCATTCCATCCAAAGCCAACTTTGACAATCCACTTAGAACCCATTTTCATCGCATCTTTTAGTTCTTTTTCTGTAAATCTCCTCTTTGTTTTTGAACCAACACCACAGGGAACATTTGCAAAAAGCGTATTTACAAGATTCTTCACCTTCTCTTTAATATCTTGCATTCTGAGGTTTGTCCTCAGTATCCTTACACCACAGTTTATATCGTAACCAACTCCGCCTGGTGATACAACTCCACTATCAGGATCTATAGCTGCTACACCACCAATGGGGAAACCATATCCCCAGTGAATGTCTGGCATTGCAAGTGAGTACTTTACAATACCCGGAAGATGAGCAACATTTGAGACCTGTAATGGGGTCTGATCCATCCTTATATGTGAAATCAATGATTCCTTTGCATATATAATTCCATCTACTCGCATTCCAGTATGTCTCTTCTTCGGGATCCTCCATCTATAATCATCAATCTTCTCAAGGACACCTTCCCATTTTTTCATAATAATCACCTCTCTTTTTTTAAATATAATAAATAATTTACACCCTGTCAAGATTTTTAAAGAAGATTATGTAGATTTTCAAAAACGATTACACAGATTTACCACTCCATCATATGGACAAAAAAGGTAGGTTTTGCGATGTTACCGAGAACACTGAAGGAATTTCTGAAATTTATTTCCTTTAATAGCAGCCTGATTGATTGAATTGTCAAAGAGGAATTATACTTAAGTATTTTTTCACCCACCTTAAAATCGAGGTAAATTATAAATGGAAGGGTCAAAGGGTTACAGACCAACTGGGTGGTTACAACAACTGCTATCTTGTTTACCCTGAAGATAATAGACAGGAAAAGACCTGTGAGGAACTGGAAACCAATGATAGGGAATATTGCAATGAAAGCTCCCAGACCAATTCCAACTGCTATCTTCACAGGGGTGCTGTCAATTCTTGCAATCTTAAGAAAACTTTCCTTGAACCATCTCCACATTCGTTTCATATAATCAATAAAAAATAAATCCTGTTCGTTTACATCATTAATTCGTTATAATCGTTTAAATCGTTAACTCGCGTTTCCTTCCTTCTGAATTCTCTATTCCTTTTCGGCTTTGAGATATTCCTCTATCTTTTTTGCACAGTCGTTCAGTGCTTCCTCTGGACTCTTAACACCCAACAAGGCTGGTTCTATCCCTTCTGTTCCGAGTATCTGTCTTCCCCCAAGCCATCCTGCTATCCGCGGTTCAGTATAAGCAAACTCAAGTTGTGAAATAACATCCATTAACTCCGGTAGTGCCTCTATCCTCTTTTTCATAAGAGGTTCCTCAAGGCTTTTGATTCTCACGGGGACATAACCAGTTCCATATGACCACTTCGCCTGTATTTCAGTTGAGAGAAACCATTTGATAAATTTCATTGCAGCCTGCTTTTGCTCATTTGATGCATTAGCAAAAAGTGCTATATTTGTTCCTGAAATAACTACCGCATTATTTCTCCCCGAAGGCACAGGGGCCATTCCAAGATCAAAATCCGGTTTTAGTGCCATTATAAATGAATAAGAAACAACGGAACCAGAGATTATCGCAACCTTGCCAGCAAGGAAATCATCCTGATGTTGGTATCCCATTGTAAGGTATCCTATCCTGTGTTTATTCAGAATGTCCAGGAAAAACTGCAAGGATTCTATGCCTTCCTTTTTATTAAAGAGTGGCGTCACATTGTCTTCTGAAAGTATCCTTCCACCACTCTGATAAAGTATTGTTTCAAACATCCAGGTACTTAGAGGGAATGCAGTTGCCCAAATATCGGGAGTTCCATCCTCATTTGTATCCTTCGTTATTTTTTTACCTGTCTCTATAAATTCGTCCCAATTTGTAGGAAAGTGGTCAATCCCTTCGTTCTTGAAAAGTGTTTTATTATAAAAATAGGCAGGAACGCTTTTATTAAATGGGAATGTTACAAGTTTACCATTCCACGTATTGTCCTCAATAAAAACCGGATATATATCCCTTTTTAGTTCATTGATTTCATCTTCTGTCAGCAACTCCTCGACAGGTGTAAGTACGCCAACTCGAAACAACTGTTCAGTCCAGGATTCAAACACCTGCGATATTGTTGGAGGCTTCTTTGCTGCAACCGTTGCCATAAGCTTCTGACTCAATGCCTGGTAATTTCCCATTCCAACATGATCAACTTTTATCTCAGGATGTGTCTGGTTAAATTCTGTAATGAGACTATCGAGGGTTTTCCCGAGGGGTCCTCCCATTGCATGCCAGAAGGTAACTACAATTTTCTTCTCTACAGGCCCTTTACATTGAAAGAGAAATAGAACTGCGATAGATATAAGGATTCTCATAATAATTTTCATCTCGCCTCCTTTTGTAAAAAACTATAGAGATGCTTACACAACCTAAAATCTGAGTGTTATTCCTACCTGTGGGGTCCCTGTATTTTTTTTGAAGTGTATTGATAAATCCACTCGCTCATTAAATCCATAAAAGTGTGCATCTGTAAATGCATCTGCGCATGAAAGGAACCAAATTCCTGCATCCCACCAGAGCAGGTTTCTTACCCTGCTTCTATGTTTATTAAATTCATCCCAGGTATCTTTGTCATGATTTTCATCATACAATTTTTTATAATCCCTTTCCTGGATCTTCTCGTAAAGGGTTAAAGAAATAAGGGATATCTGAAGCGTTGAGAAGAATATACCTCGTGCATAATTCTCTGCATAGAACTGTCCGCCGCCAGGGAGCAGAGCAGATGCAATAATTGCCCATCCAGGATGTTTCTTCATTTCATCACTATTAAGGTGGACTGAAATGAGAAGAAATAATGAGAAAACAATTAACACTACGCATGGTGGCCTGATAACATTCTTCATTTTTCCTCCATTTTATATTTCATACAACAAAAATAAAGGAAAGTCAACCATATTTCTCGCAAGGTAGCAACTCGGAGACGAGCATTCAGATTGAAATCTGCTGCTGGTATAACTAATGTAGTGGATTCTAATATAAGTCTTAGAGTCTTTAACGAGAGAACTTGATTCACTCCAAAAAATTCGAGATTGCTTCGCGGAAGCAGAGCAAAGAAGAAGAACTCGCAATGACGCACAATCGCATTCTGTCATTGTGAACCCCGTCCTCTATGCACTATTCAAAGAAATGCTGTAGAATATTATGTTTCTTGCTTAGAGGGCGGGGTATGGCAATCTCTCTATTATTGGATTTTGCTTAATTTTCCTTGACTTTATTCAGATTCTGTGACAATCTCTCTGTATGAAACTTCTATACTGCCCTAAATGTGGGGGGAAACTTTTCACGAAGAAGGAGGACGACAAAGAGCGATTGTTCTGTCAAAGATGCAAAGAATTTATATATGAAAATCCTGTACCTGTTGTTGCTGCTGTAATCCTTGATAAAGAGAAGAGGATCCTCCTTGTAAAGAGAGGAGAAGAACCCTGTACTGGTAGATGGGCACTACCCTCGGGTTTTATTGAAATAGACGAGATACCAGAAGAATCCGTTATACGGGAAATGAGGGAAGAGGTCAACCTTAACTGCAGAATAAGAAGCCTCCTCGGTCTGTATCAACAGAGGGGGTGGAGATACAAAAGTGTTATTGTCCTTGCTTATATCCTTGATGTTATAAAAGGGAATGCAAAAGCCGGAGATGATGCAGTTGACCTTCGTTACTTTGATTATCAAAACCTACCTGATATCCCATTCAAAAGCCATAGAGAAATTATAGAAGATATTTTCAAAGGTTCTGACCCAATTGTACAATGAAAGAACTTATAAAGAAGACTGAGGTGATAATCCTTCAGGGTATGGATTATCGCGAAACCAGCCGAATTATTACTGCTTTCAGTGAAGGATTCGGAAGGATAAAACTCATAGCAAAGGGTGTTAGAAACCCTAAGAGTAGAATGGCTGCTGCACTTCAGAGCTTTGTTAATGCCGAAATAGTATTTTATAAAAAAGAGACAAGCGAGATATATCTTGTAAAGGAAGCAGAAATGGTTGAATTCTTTTGGGACATTCATAATAATCTTCTCAGGTTTAACTATGCTGCTGTTATTGCTGATTTTCTTTCAAACCTTGTTGCAACAGAACAGGTTTCAAAAACACTTTATCGGTATTCGCTCTTTACCTTGCACAGAATTAATCAAGGAAAAAAAGAAGACCTCCCCTTTATACTTACACAATTTCTCATGAAGAGTGCCTCTATTATTGGTTTCAAGGTAGAACTTGAAAAATGCACTGCTTGCGGAAGAAAGGGTTTCTCTCCTCATTATTTCTCAAATCCAAAAGGTGGAATACTTTGTGAGAAATGCAGAAAGAGTGACTCACACGCCGTGGAAATGAGTAAGTCTGTTTACCATTTTATGAAAAAAGGGCAGGAACATGAGGAAGCCGGATATTACCAGAAGATGAGAACAGAAGATTTCAGGGAGGTTTTTTTGCTGTTTTCAAACTGGTTCAATTACCACACCCATAGAACACTAAAGACTCTTGATAACTATATAAAAGGTAAACCCTTTGACATCTATTATAGGACAATAGAGAGTAAGGAGTAGCCAGAAAATAGATGTCAGAAGTCTGAAGTCAGGGTAGAGATTGAGTTTAAGGAGTGACACTAAACTTCATTCTCGCTTTTACCCTTGACACCCAAAATGTAAGAACTACCTCAAATTTTTATTGACAAACATTTTTTTTAATATATAATTTTGCAAAAAGGAGGTATTATGCCGACATATATATTAATGACAAAACTCTCACCAGAAGTATCAAAGAGGATGAAGGAGCGGGCAGCAATCGGTGAGGAATGGATAAAAAGGGTGAAGGAGAAATGTCCGGGCGTAAAGTTTATTGCTCATTATGCGCTTCTTGGCTCTTTTGACTTTCTGGACATTTACGAAGCCCCAACTGAAGAAGTTGCCTGTAAAGTGTCAATGATAAGTCTTTCACTTGGTGCATCAAGCGCAGAAAGTTGGACTGCTATTCCTTACAAACAATTTCTTAAATTAGTAGAGGAAATTTAGCGGGGTCTCTGAAAAAAACTGAAGACCTCAAGAATTACTAAAGAGAATCCTGAATCCTGCTATGTCTACTTTAACAACGATCACAATATGCTTGACAACGCAAGGTTGATGAGCAAGATCTTATCGGGGTTAAAATAGTTTATCTCTTCTTCAAGTGCTTTTTTGGTTGAAGAGGACTTTATCATTCAATTCGATGTTTAAATTGAATTTCCTTGACATACCTATATAATAATGCTATTATTTATTTATATTAATAAATGACAGAAGAAAAGAGAAAACCTTAAAATTTTATCACAATTTTTTATGAAAAGACTAATCCTTTCAATGTTTTTTGTTATCTATTTTATTTCGTACTCCTTTGCAGAGATGCCTATAAAATTCTTCAAAGGAGAGATAAATATTAAATTGGAAAAAAATTATGTCCATGTTCAGGGGTTATACTTTTTTGAAAACAAATCCAACTTTGAGATTGATGTCATTATGGTTTATCAATTCCCAATAAACAGCAATCATCTATACCCAGAAAAGATCAATGTTTTAGACCCCATAAATCACATAGACCTAACCAAAAAGAAAAATGGTATAGAGTGGGTATTGCATTTTGAACCTAATAGTGTAGAAACAGTATTTGTTGAATATAAGCAAAAGATAAACAACAAAAGCGCAGTCTATATTTTAGATAAATTGTGGAAGGAAAAAATCAATAAATTACAGTTTATCATTGAAGCACCTCTGGAATTCAAGGAATTGAGCATTTCTATGGAACCTGATAGTGTAAGAACTGAGGAGGATAAACAATTCTATTACATAACCAGAAGATATTTCCTTCCTGAAGAGGACCTTAAGATCTCCTGGCAGTAAACCACCCGTTTAATTGTGAGGTTTCGTTCTGAGATCTCAGTGATTTCAGACGAATGAAACGACGTTGCAATCTCTGTTTATAAGATTGTTTTGCGCCAGTGAAACACGGAAAAAGGAACTCGCAATAACAAACCATTTCCTTCCCATGCAACTTGCACGAATTAAATTCGTGCCTACATTTTGAACTGTTAAAACTGTGCCTGCAATTTTTGGGAGTGAATCAATTCAAGAAGGGATTATGTGGTGTGGGAGACTTGACTCGCTTACACATATTTCTCTCATGCCGGGAAAATCGGTGATTTTGCTTAGAACAACATCGTTGTTTCACTCAATAAAATTATTATCTACACCGACATTGTGAAGCCTATCCCAAGTGAATCGAGGAATTCGCCGCTTTCAATGAGAGTCTTTGAATTAATAAATAAGTACCTATTTGATAAATTTGTGTGAATCTGTGGTCAAATTTTTTTCCTTGACATTTGCCTAAATCGTAATTATATTAATAGTACCTTTTAGAATAATGAAATAGATTATGAAAAATAGAAGAAAATTTTTAATATTAATTCTTATGATTGTAGTTTCTCTTGAAGGTTGTAAAAAATCTACACCACTTGCAAAAGTAACTATAGGTATGGTGGGTGGAATACCTAAAGGAGTTTCTGGAACCGGAATGTGGTCTGGTAAAATTATACCTGAAGAATAATGAAGTACAGAGATGCAGGAGTTAATATTAAAGCAGCGCAGGAATCTGTGAAAAAAATTCGTAGATTAGCGAGGGAGACTTTTTCTTCTTCTGTTCTTACAGATATAGGCAGTTTCGGTGCACTTTTTGAGATGAAGAAAAAATATGCTGAACCAGTTCTTGTTTCAAGTGCAGATGGTGTTGGAACCAAACTTGAAATTGCTACAATGACTGAGAGGTACGATACAACGGGTCACGACCTTGTGAATCATTGTGTAAATGATATCTTGACTGTTGGTGCTGAACCACTCTTTTTTCTCGACTATATAGCAACACCAAAACTTAATGAAAAGATAATAGAAGAGATTGTTATGGGACTTGCAAAAGGGTGCAAAGAAAATAGTTGCTCATTGGTCGGTGGAGAAATGGCGGAAATGCCTGATTTTTATAAGGAGAAACATTATGACATTGCGGGTTTCATTGTCGGTATCGTTGAAAAAAAGAGGATCCCTGATATAGATGCTGTAAAACCAGACGATATCCTCATAGGTCTCGAGTCGAATGGTCTTCATACAAATGGCTTTTCACTAGTTAGAAAGATTTTATTCAGTAAACTAAAACTTACAGTAGAGGATTATGTTCCTGAGATAAAAAATTATGTAGGAGAAGAATTACTAAGGATTCACAGGTCCTATTTTCCACTACTCTCCCCTTTAAGAGAAAGAGGAATCATAAAAGGGTATGCACATATCACAGGAGGTGGATTCTACGATAATATACCAAGGATTCTTCCACATAACTGCTCCTGTATAATAGACACATCTACATGGGAGAAACCCCCAATATTCGACTTTTTAAAAGAACAAGGAGATATTCCAATTTCAGAGATGTATAGAACATTCAATATGGGTATTGGTATGGTGCTCATAGTTGATGCAGAAAATAAAGAAGAGTTCGAGAATTACCTGATATCAAAGAAAGAAGAGTTCTACGAAATTGGTCAGGTAGTGGCAGGTGAAAGAAACATTGAGATAAAATTCTAAATAATTAACATATGAAAAAGTTAGTTTGTATCCTTACAGATTCTGATGAGAAGGTTTATATAGACGTTTATAAAATTCTACCTACTGGAGGAGAAAATGGCTGATGATGATTTATTAAAAGGAATAAAAAAAACTCAGGTCAAAATGGAAAAAATTTTCAAGAGAGTTTTCTCTGAATCACTCCCATTCTCTGGCAGGGGTGTATGGATGCCTCCCTGCGATGTTTATGAGACAGACGAAAATATTGTTATACTTATTGAAATAGCGGGAATAGATAAGAAGGAACTCAAGATAACTCTCGAAGGGAACTACCTCAATGTAAAAGGCTTTAGAGAAGATCCATCAAAAATAGATGGCAAGAGAAATTACTATTATATGGAGCTGAATTTTGGACCCTTTGAAAGGGTAGTTTTTATTCCCTGTCCTATTAAAATAAAGGGTGTGAAGGTAGATTACGTGCACGGAATCTTGAAAATTACGCTTCCCAAATTGAAAATTGGCGATGAAGAGGAAAAAATTATCGAGATAGCTTAAAAAGGAGAGAAAATGAATAACAAGAACGGAAATAATCCTTTTAATATATTGGAAGCAAATGAAAAAAAGCCTGCTGTAAAGAAAATTCCTGAAGAACTGCCAATTTTACCAATTAAAGGAACCATTGTTTTTCCACTGATTATTGTACCTCTTGTTGCTGTTAAAGAGAGGGCAATAAAACTCATTGATGATGCATTGGAAGGCGATAAGATTCTTGGGCTTGTTGCACAAAAGAATCAGAAAAAAGAGATCCCAGGAAAGGATGATGTCTACAGGGTGGGAACTGCTTCTACCATCGCAAAGATGCTGCGATTTCCTGATGGAAGTTTGAGGCTACTTGTTCAGGGTATTAGCAGGATAAGGATAAAGGAATTTACCCAGGAAGAGCCTTACTTAAAAGCAACGGTAGAGATAATAGAAGAACGCTGGGAAAAAGGGGTTAAGGTAGAGGCTCTTATGAGAAATATCGTTTCAATGTTCCAAAGACTTATTGAGCTCTCTCCTCATCTTCCTGAAGAACTCGAAGCAATTGTAATAAATATAGAAGAACCTGGGAGACTTGCAGATTTTATTGTAGCAAATCTAAACTTTGAACTAGAAGACAAGCAGAAGATTCTGGAAACGTTCGACCCTGTCAAGAGACTTCAGAACCTGACACCTATTCTGATGAAGGAAATTAACATTCTTGAGCTCGGTGCAAAGATTCGTTCGCAGGTAAAGGACGAGATCGATGAGGACCAGAGAAAATTCTATCTAAGAGAACAGTTAAAAGCAATACAAAAGGAGCTCGGGGAAAAGGATGAAAGAACCATAGAGATTGAGGAGTTAAAGAAGAAAATAAAGAAAGCGAAGATGCCTAAAGATGTTGAAAAGGTTGCACTGAAAGAACTTGAGAGACTCGGAGTAATTCCTGTCCAGGCAGCTGAATACCATGTCATACGAACATATCTTGACTGGTTTGTCAATTTACCATGGTCAAAAGAAACAAAGGACAACCTTGCGATTAAAGAAGTGGAAAAGGTTCTTAACGATGACCATTACAACCTTGAAGATGTTAAAGAGAGGATTATAGAATTCCTCGCAGTAAGAAAATTGAAAAAGGATTCAAAGGGACCAATCCTCTGTTTTATCGGACCACCAGGGGTCGGGAAAACATCTCTTGGAAAATCCATAGCAAGGGCACTTGGAAGAAAATTCGTCCGATTCTCCCTTGGAGGTGTAAGGGATGAGGCTGAGATAAGGGGACATAGAAGGACGTATGTCGCAGCATTACCAGGCAGAATTATACAGGGAATAAAGCAAGCAGGTTCAAACAATCCTGTCTTTATGCTGGACGAGGTAGATAAGATAGGGGTCGATTTCAGAGGCGACCCTGCTGCAGCACTCCTGGAGGTACTTGACCCTGAACAGAATAATTCCTTCAGTGACCATTATCTTGAAGTAGCATTTGACCTTTCCAAGGTAATGTTTATTACAACAGGAAACATAATCGATCCAATCCCTCCTGCCCTGAAAGATAGGATGGAGATAATAACCTTACCGGGGTATATCATCCAGGAAAAACTTGAGATTGCAAAAAATTTCTTAATACCGAGACAGGTAAAGGAAAACGGGCTTTCAAAAAAACTTATAAAATTTACAGACAATGCAATTCTTGAAATTGTAAATGATTATACAAGAGAAGCTGGTGTAAGAAATCTTGAAAGGTCTATAGGTTCAATATGTCGAAAGGTGGCAAGGAAGGTTGCAGAAGGACGAAAAACCCTTTCTATTATTAATAAAGGAAATGTTAAAGAATTTCTTGGTCCTGCAAAATATTATTCTGAAGTTGCAGAGAGAACAGGAGGAGTCGGTATTGCAACTGGGCTCGCCTGGACACGAGCAGGGGGAGAGATACTATTTGTGGAGGCAACAAAGATGCACGGGAAGAAATGTCTTACCTTAACAGGTCAGATGGGAGATGTTATGCAGGAGTCGGCAGAAGCAGCACTTTCCTATATAAGGTCTAACGCAAAGAAATTTGGAATAGATGGGAATTTCTACGACAAGTATGACATACATATCCACATTCCAGAGGGTGCAATCCCCAAGGATGGTCCATCTGCAGGTATAACAATGTCAGTAGCCCTTGCATCCCTTCTCACGGAAAAACCTGTAAAACCAGATGTTGCAATGACAGGAGAGATTACACTGAGAGGAAAAATCCTCCCTATAGGCGGAGTTAAAGAAAAGGTTATGGCTGCAAAAAGGGCAGGAATAAAGGAAATAATTCTACCTGAGAAGAACAGAAGCAATCTGGAAGAGATTTCTGACAAGGTAAAGAGAGGTATTAAATTTGTCTTCATTGACTGCATAGATGATGCGATACAAGAAGCATTGGAAAGAAAGAAAAGGAATCCTCCTAAGACTAAGAGTAAAAGAAAGAAAAAGAAATGAAAATTCTCATTTTAATTTTCACGATTCTCTCGTTTTCCTTATCCCTATCTGGAGAAAAGATAGACATTGATGGTTTAATCGAGAAGATAGAAGAAGTATGGCATACGATTAACGATTATACCTGTACAGTTATGTCATATACAAAGAAGGGGAATAAGGAGGAGAGAAGCATAACAGAACAGAAGTTCCTAAAACCCAAGTGGATACACATGAAAATCATAGATGGAAATGGAAAGGGGTCAGTTGGTATCTATAATCCGATAACAAAAAAAGTGAAAGGGTACAAAAGTGGACTTTTTAAGTTTATTGTGCTTACACTCGACATTACGGATAAGAGAGTTGCATCTCTAAGAGGACAAAGGATTGACCAGGGAGATTGTGGAACATTGATAGAGAGATTAATAGAATATAATAAACAGAATGAGTTTACCGCTGTAACAAAAACGTTACACCTTGAAAAACCCGCATATCTTTTTTTTGCGGAGACAAAGGATACAATAAAACTGTGGGGAGCAAAAAAAGAGCATATCTTCATTGATTTAAAGAATTTTCTTCCTTTGCGCATAGAACAACTCACAGGAAGCGGTGAAATTGTCCATTATTCAATATACAAGGATATTAAGATAAATATTGGTCTAAGCGAAGAGGACTTCAAGCCTTAGTAAAGGAATATTTTGCAGAGCAAGGAGGGTGAATGCAAAAGGATTTTGTTTCAATTGCTGACCTTACAATTGATGAGATAGATGAAATTTTTCGTCTTTCAGCCCATCTTAAGAAGGAAGAAAAAGAGAGAAAAGAACATCATCTATTGAAAAACAGAACGCTTGCAATGATTTTTGAAAAACCATCCTTAAGAACAAGGGTAACATTTGAGACAGGAATGGTTCAACTTGGTGGTCATGCTATCTATCTTGGTCCCAAAGATATTCAACTCGGGGAGAGAGAATCCATTCCTGATTGTGCTCGAAATCTTTCAAGATGGGTTGATTGCATAATGGCAAGAACATTTACACATAGCACTGTTTTAGAATTAAGTGAGAATGCTACTATTCCTGTAATAAACGCGCTTTCTGACAAAGAACATCCTTGTCAAATTCTGGCAGATTTTTTTACAATCCTTGAACATAAAGGGAGACTGGACGGACTTAATATTGCCTATGTTGGAGACAGTAACAATGTATGTAACTCCATAATTCTATTCTCATCAATATATGGATTAAATCTAAGAATCGCGTCACCCAAGGGATACGAACCGCATACCTCTATTCTGAATGAGGCAAATAAAATGCAAACTACGACCTTTGAGTTAATGGTCTTCAATAAATCCGAATCCGCGGTAAAGGATGCGGATGTGATATACACGGATGTTTGGGCATCTATGGGGCAGAAGGATGAAAAAGTAAAAAGGTTAAAGATTTTCGAAGATTTTCAGGTCAATACTGACCTTGTTTCAAAAGCAAAAAAAGATGTAATCGTTATGCACTGCCTACCTGCACATAGGGGTGAAGAGATAACAGATGAAGTTATTGATGGTCCACATTCTGTTGTGCTCGATGAGGCAGAAAACAGACTTCATACAGAGAAGGCAATACTTGTAAAACTGCTGAAAGCAGCATAACTAACGTTGCTCAGCTGTTCACCTAACAAAGATTCATCTATTTTTAATCTATATAATCTTATAAAATCTGCGTAATCAAGTATATTCCAATATACCAGGAGGAAATATGGAGAAAGAGATAATCAGTACGGATGAGGCTCCAGAAGCAATCGGCCCATACAGTCAGGCTGTAAAAGTGGGGTTTTTTGTTTTTACAGCAGGCCAGATTGCCCTTGACCCTTCCACTCAGAAAATGGTAAAAGGCGGAATAAAAGAGCAGACAGAGCAGGTTATAAAAAACTTAACAGCTATTCTTAAAAAAGCTGATTATTCTCTTGAAGATATTGCTAAGGCTGAGGTCTTTTTAACGACTTTAGAAGACTTTCCGGACATGAATGAGGTTTATGCAAATTATTTTTCTCATACGAAGCCAGCAAGGACAACTATAATAGTTAAAAACCTCCCTAAGGGTGCTCTCGTAGAAATCTCAGTAATCGCAGTCGGATAACAATATTAAGAATCAAAAAAACTTTGCGCTCTTTGCCTGCCCTGTAGGAGCTTGCTCGTGTGGGGCAAATCCTTGGGTTTGAGAAAGAAATGAACAGAGAAAAATCTTTTACTATTCATGATTTGCCAAAACCAGAAAGACCAAGAGAAAGACTTATAAAACTCGGAGCAGAAGCACTTTCTGGACAAGAACTCCTATCTTTAATTATCGGAAGAGGTATTCCTAAGAAGTCTGTTATGAATATTGCTCAAGAATTATTGGCTGAGTTTGGAAATATTAATGCAATAAGTAAGGCAACCATAGAGGAACTTTCACAGATAAAGGGTATTGGTTCTGCAAAGGCAGCCCAGATTAAAGCATGTTTTGAATTAGGTAAAAGACAGTTTGTAGAAACTGAGTATAAAAATTTAGAATATGAAAACCCCCAGAGTATAGTTAAAGCGGTAGGGGGAAGTATTAAAGATAAGGCAAAAGAACATTTTAAACTTATTTCGCTTAATTCGCGTAATAAAATCATTGGTATTTCAACAGTATCTATTGGAATACTTAATGCCAATCTTGTACATCCACGTGAAATATTTAAAGAAGCTATTGATTATAATGCAGCTGCAATAGTTTTAGCCCATAATCATCCTTCAGGTGACCCGGAGCCTTCTGAAGGTGATTTAGAGGTTACAAAAAGATTGGTGGAAGCGGGAAAGATTCTTGGTATAGAGGTGGTTGATCATATTATCGTTACCAAAACGGCGTATTTCAGTTTTAAGGAAAAAGGTTTGGTTTAACGCACTTTAACAAGTTTCATTATATTGTATTCTTTCACCGAACGGTGAAAATCTAAATATTAGTGAAAATAGTTCTTGACAAACGCTCATTTTTCTGTTATAATATATGGTGAAAGAAGGTGAAGTAGTGAAAATGATAGCAGAAACTACTCTAACTGCAAAAATTAAAAATAATGTCAATAAACTATTAGAAACTATACCATTTCTTAAAACAAATGATGTATCAAAACAACCAGTAATATCAATGAATAAACAACCTGATTTACTGTTTACATTAGATGATGGTATTCGTTCGATGTATATTATTGTAGAGATAAAAACCAATGGCGAGCCTCGCTATATAAGGTCCGCGATACAGCAATTGAAGGAATATGTTTCACAGTTGAATAATTCCTATGGTATGGTCGCTGCACCTTATATCAGTTACGATACCGGTAACATTTGTAAAGAAAACGGTGTAGGGTATATTGATACTGCTGGCAATTGTTTTATCAATTTTAGCCGAGTCTTTATTGAACGTAAAAATTATCCAAATCCTAATGTTTCAAAAAGAACTCTTCGTTCTATCTTCAGCAATAAGGCTACCCGGGTTTTAAGAGTGCTGTTATGCAATCCCAAGAGACTCTGGCAAGTGCAGGAACTGGCAAAAGAAGCAAATGTGAGCCTTGGTTTAGCCTACAAGGTTAAAGAAAGACTCTTAGATCTGGAATACACTGCTGATAAAAAAAGACGCATATCAATCATACGACCACAGGAGTTGTTAAATGAATGGGCTAAAAATTATTCGTTTCGCAAAAACAAAATTTACGATTTTTACAGCACTGATACTGTTAAACAAATGGAAATAAGGCTGGATGAATATTGTAAAGCAAAAAGGATTACGTATGCGCTGACGCTTTTTTCAGGAGCAGCGCGCGTAGCACCGTATGCCCGTTACACACGAGGATTTGTGTATGTTCAGGGCAACATCAAAGATATTACCGACACCCTGAAATTAAAAGGAGTTGATTCTGGTGCAAACTTTACTATTATGGAACCATATGATGAAAGTCTATTTTATGGTACAAGGGAAATGGAAAATCTTATTGTAGTTAGCGATGTTCAACTATATCTGGATTTAGTTAGTTATAAAGGACGCGGCGAAGAGTCGGCACAGTTTCTCTTAGAACAAAAACTGAAGCCACAATGGTAAAGCTGAGCGATTATAAGGAAAAAGAAGTCCAAATATGTTTATCTGTATTAGTGGAATTAATGACAATTCTTGGTGAATTCAGGGAAGACATTGTAATTGTTGGTGGAAATGTCCCTCCTTTTTTAATCCCGGACTCAAAAGAAAAATATCCGGGGACACTGGACATTGACCTTGCTTTAGATTTCAAGAAGATTGATGATAATACCTATAAAACCATTGTAGAAACACTCAAAGAAAAAGGTTATTATCAGAAAGAAGGTGGCCAGCCTTCCAAATTCTATCGTGATATAAAAGAAATTACTATTGAAGTAGATTTGCTTGCAGGTGAGTACGGTGGAACTGGAAAAAGCAGACGTCATCAAAGGGTTCAAGACGCAAAAGTGAGAAAAGCAAGGGGTTGTGACCTTGTTTTTGATGGCTACTCTACGGTTGAGCTTTCGGGTAAGTTACCCTCTGGAGCAGAGAATAAGGTAATAGTAAAAGTTGCAAACATCGGTCCATTCCTGGTCACAAAAGGAATGGCATTATGGACACGCAAAAAAGAAAAGGATGCTTTTGATATTTATTACTGCATTAAGAACTATCTTGGTGGTATAAAGACAATAGCAGAAAAGATAAATCCAATTGCCAATAAAACATTACTTCAGGAAGGGTTGGGTAAAATCAAAGCAAAATTTGAGACAGTCAATTCAATTGGACCCAATTTTGTCGCTGATTTTCTTGAAATTTCTGAACCAGAAGAAAAAGAAATAAAAAAGCGAGAAGCATTCGAATTAATAAATGCATTAATGGATGAAATAGGGATAAAACCTTTTTCTGAATGATAAAGGAATATGGCTATGGCTAAAAAAGATTACAGTAATTGGTCAAAAGAACAATTAATTAAGAGAATTAGACAATTAGAGAAACGAAAGAAATATGGATTAGTCTGGGAAGAAAAACCAGAAGAAGTTGTTGAAATGTGCAAATCCAAATTACCCATTCTTAAGGAAGTAAAAAGCAAAGAAATCATTACCGACAAAAACAAACCAGTGAATTTGTTAATAGAGGGCGATAATTACCATGTACTCACAGTTTTGAATTATACTCACGCAAAGAAAATTGATGTGATTTATATTGATCCGCCATATAACACAGGGAATGGCGATGATTTTAGATATAACGACAAAATAGTAGACAAAGAAGATCCATATAAGCACAGCAAGTGGGTCTCTTTTATGTCTATAAGAGTAAAGTTAAGCAAGATGTTGCTTAAAGAAACAGGTCTTATCTTTATTTCAATTAATGACGCAGAGGTTGCTAATTTAAGATTATTATGCGATGAGATTTTTGGAGAGGATAAGTTTGTTGCACAACTAGTATGGAAGACACGGCAAAATGTTGATAGTCGTTCGTTAACTGGAGTTTCTTCTGATCACGAATATATTTTAGTCTATCGAAAATCTAATCGAGCAAAACTTAGAGGGAGGGAAATCAATAAGGATAAATACAGTAATCCAGATGGTGACCCAAGAGGCCCTTGGATGAGTTCTCCAATGGATGGCGTTGCAACCAAAGAACGAAGACCGAACCTTCACTTCACAATTGTTAACCCAAATACAGGAATCAAATATGAGCCTTCTCCAGAGACAGGATGGAGATTCCAGCGCTCTACAGTGGAGCAATTGATAAAAGCTGGGCGAGTAATTTGGCCTAAGAATCCAAGAAGTAAACCTAGGTTTAAACGATATTTAAATGAATTGAAGTCACTATATACGGGGTTTTCCTCAATAGTAGAAACTGATTTTACGTCGCATGGTACAAAAGAAGTGAGAGATTTATTAGGTAGAGAAGCGTTTAAATTTCCAAAGCCAACTACGTTAATTTCGCGGCTCATTGAACAAAGCCCAAGTAAAGACACAGTAATATTAGATTTTTTTGCTGGTTCGGGTACTACTGGTCATGCCGTTTTAGAACTTAACAAAGGAGATAATGGTAATCGTCAATTCATTCTCTGTACAAACAACGAGAACAACATTTGCACAGATGTTTGCTATCCTCGAATTAATAAAGTTATTGAAGGATATAAGAATGCAAGAGGGAAGACAATCGATGGTTTGGGCGGAAATCTTAAATACTTCAAAACTGCTTTTGTCGATGCTGAACCGACTGATAAGAATAAAATTAAACTAACTCAGCAAGCAACGGAGATGTTATGTATAAAAGAAGGAACTTTCGAAAAAGTTTTAAACCAAAATGATTTTATGATTTTCAAAAATAATGAACATTATACAGGGATAATCTTCGACCAATTAGCCATTCCAAAGTTTAAAAAAGCCATTAAAGATATTAAAGTCAAATTTAGTATCTATGTTTTTTCTTTAAGTGACGAAACCTTTGGTGAAGAATTTGAGGATGTGAAGCAAAAAGTAAAGTTATCACCCATCCCTGAAGCAATTTTGAGAGTGTATAGGAGGATATTTAGGTAAAAAATGATAATAGAGCTGGAGAAAATTGAATCTGAATATGTATCACAAAACCCTCCAGATTTTATAACACATTTGAATTATGTGTCTTGTTTAAATACTCTTTCACGAGATATAAACGCATCATGTAATTTATCAATCAAAAATAAAATAGATGAAAGCAAGCTTCTTGAGAAAAAAATAAATTTAATTAAATTAACCATAAAAAATGTTAATGGAGAATACAAAATAATTCGGAAGAACCCTGATTTTGCAGAACTTTGTGTCTCTTGGATTTCTGTAAAAGCTTATTATTTAATATTTAATTTATTATTGATATTAGAATATCTATTAAGCGGTCAAAACTCGGCGTTAGGGCTTTCTCATAAAGAATTGCTTAAGAAGTTTAAAGGGCATATAGAACAAGGAGAAATTTCTTTTAATAAGAGAATTTTTAATGCTAATTTTCAGTGTTCGAAAATAATGAATCTACGAGTAAAATCTGGTAGTAATATAAAAATGATTGGCTTTAATCTAAATGAGAGAATTATACAGATTCTCAAAAAGCTTGTCCGTTATAAACTTGAAGATTTTCAAAGAAAAGAAAGAATCAAAAATTTCAGATCAAAAAAAAATAGACAGAAGAAAAAGGAATTTTTGAGAAATAATACAGTAAATATTTGTGAGTTTTTCTATTGGTATAGAATAAAGGCAAATTACAGAGATCTGGAATTTTTGAATAAGGATATTAGTAGCCATAAATTTGGCAAATTTTATCGAAATTATTTTGAATTGACTTTCACTTTCTTTAATGCATTTGAAAGTCTGATAAATGATTTGGCAAAAACAAGATTAGGAAAGATAATTTTATAACCTATGCAGTTAAAAATTTATCAAGAAAACGCAATTGAAGAATTATTAGAAAAGGCTAAACGCCTTTTACATTATGCAGGTGAGAAAAAACTCGTTTTTAAGGCACCAACAGGGTCGGGTAAAACAATAATGATGGCACAATTCTTAAAGCAATTAGTTGATGATAGAGAAGTGAGAGTCGAGCTTGCTTTTATCTGGACCGCGCCAAGACAACTCCATTCACAAAGTAGGAAGAAATTAGAGAAATATTTTGAAGAAAGCAGAGCCTTAAAGTGTTCATTTTTTGAGGATTTAGATGATAGAAAGATTGGAGAAAATGAAATTCTGTTTTTCAACTGGGAAAGTATCAATAAATCTGATAATGTTTACATCCGTGACAATGAACAGGATTTCAACCTTTCAAAAGTCCTTGAAAGAACAAAGGATGAGGGGAGGGAGATTGTCTTGGTTATCGATGAAGCTCATCATCATGCTAAGAGTGATCTTTCAAAAGACTTAATTAAATTTATGGAATCAAAATTGGTTATAGAGGTTTCAGCAACTCCAAAGATTGAAAATCCCGACGAAATGGTAAATGTTGAATTAGAAGATGTAAAAGCTGAAGGGATGATTAAAAAGGCTGTGATCTTGAATGAGAAATTCATCAATCTTGTGAAGAAAGAAAAAATCGAATCCACCTTGAGTAAGGGAAGTGAAGAATTAGTAATTAAGGCAGCATTGAAGAAAGGAATGGAGCTATTTAAGGCTTTCCAAAAAGAAAAGGTGGTCATCAATCCCTTAATTTTAATACAACTTCCAGATAGAATTGGTCAATTAGAGGATACAATGAAAGAGAGGGTGATCAGAATTTTAAAAGATAAATATAGAATTTCAATAGAAAATGGTAAATTAGCAATCTGGCTTTCTGGTGAGCATGTCAATAAAGAAAATGTAGAAAAGAGCGATAGCGAAGTCGAAGTATTGATTTTTAAGCAGGCGATTGCTTTAGGTTGGGATTGTCCAAGAGCACACATTTTGGTTTTGTTCAGAGAATGGCACAGTCCTATATTTTCTATTCAGACAGTAGGTAGAATTATGCGGATGCCAGAACCAGAAAAAGGACATTATCAGAATGAAATCTTAAATTATGGCTATGTATATACTAATTTGAGTAATATCGAAATTCACGAGGACATTGCACGTGATTATATTACTATTTATACTAGCCAACGTTGTGCAGATTACGAGCCAATTAATTTATTGTCTTGTTATCGGGAAAGGCATCGTGAAAAGACGAGATTAACACCGCTATTTATTGAAATATTTTTGAAAGAAGCAAATAGCTATAGTTTAAAAAAGAAAATAGACTATAAAGCAAGAAAGTTAGATATTAAAGTTTTCAACGACTGGAAAGCTGAGAATATTGATGTATTAGCAGGTAAGACGATTATAGGTGACAAAGCTATTACCGCAAGTGGCTTTGACTTACAAAAGTTGTTTGACTTCTTTGTGAGGCAAAATTTAACGCCTTTTTATCCAGAAGATAGATCGGTTGGGCGAGTAAAGGAAGCAATTTATAAATTTTTTGAAACAGAATTCAATATTAAAAGAGGAGAACAAGAAGAAGAGGCTGCCCAGATTGTTCTAAGCGAAAAGAACAAACAGCAATTTATTAATGTTATCGATAAAGCGAAAGAAGAATATCAAAAGCAAGTAACTAAACGCGAACCAGAAATTGTGAAAGTATCCAATTGGAATGTGCCAAAATCCTTGACTTTTGGGAGTGATTATGAAAAAGAAGACAGAGTAAAAAGTATCGTGCAACCATTTTTTAGCGATAAACGGTGGAAAACAGAAATAGCATTTATAGAATTTTTAGAGAAGCCAGTGAATGTTGAGTGGTGGTTTAAGAATGGTGCAAGAGACGCGATTTTTTTTGCTGTGCCATATAACAACGGAGAAGAAAGACCGTTCTATGTTGATTTTATCGTAAAATTAAAAGATGGTAGAATTGGTTTATTTGATACCAAAGCAGGTTACACTAAGAAAATTGCTGGAACCAAAATTGATGGACTATATAAATATATAAAAAAGGAAAATAAAAAAGGCAAAAACCTTTTCGGTGGAATTGTTACTAATACAGATCAAAGATATTATCGTGGAAGATGGATTTATTTTTATAAAACCAGCAACGAATTGAAAGACAGCAATTTTGACAATTGGAAAACTTTGGATTTGTAATTTTTAAAATAGTCAAAACCATTCTGCCAGTGATCTTAAGAAAAGTATTTTATTAGTTTTTTGTCGGAGAATCTTCTTGACATCTTCAAACAACATTTGTATAAAATAGAAGTGAGTTATTACAAATCCACAATGAAATAAAAGAATGAAGATATCATTTACAAAAATAGAAGGTGCAGGAAACGACTTTATACTGATTGACAACAGGGAAGGTGCTATCCCATATCTTAAAAAAGGGATAAAAAGAGAACTCTGCTTGAGAAAGAAGGGTGTGGGTGCAAACGGCATACTACTATTAGAAAAGGATAATGATTTTCCTTTTATGATGAGATATTTTAATGCCGACGGCAGCGAAGCTGAGATGTGTGGAAATGGAGCACGATGCGTTGCCCTCTATGCATTCTCAAAAGGTACTGTTTCCCGCAAGTTCTCCTTCAGGTCGAAATCAGGAATTCACAGCGTAGAAATCTTAAAAGGAAACCGTGTAAAGGTTGAACTGCCCACCTGTGATTTCAAGAAAAACATGGGACTTAAAATAGAAGGGAAACAATTCGATTGCTTTTTCCTTACAGTAGGGGTTCCACATGTTGTGATTTTCATGAAAAATATTGAAAAAATTGATGTTTTGAGGACGGGTAGAAAAATCCGAAATCTGAAAATATTCGGTACTCATGGAACGAATGTGAATTTTGTCAGGTACGAAGGAAAAAATAGATTGACTATTCGCACATACGAAAGGGGGGTAGAGGGTGAGACACTATCCTGCGGAACAGGTGTTGCCGCCGCTTCAGCAATAGCGTACAGAAAAAAGATGGTTTCTTTACCTCTTTATGTAAAAACAGCATCCGGAGAAACCATTACTGTTTCTTTTAATCAAACAACAGGAAAACTAATCCCTTATCTTCTGGCACGGGCTCACATTGTCTTTTCAGGGGTCGTAGAGGTCTGAAAATCTGACGTTAACTTTTTCCTTTTCCATAGATAGAGCATAAGATAGGCTGTTGTTGAGAAGAGAACTATGTATAAATTAATTCCCATCTGGACAGGAATCAAAGCAAAACTGAAAAGAGCTCCTATGTAAGGAATCATTGTTATAGGCATCGTAATGAGGGAGTATATAAAGGTTACGCCAAAACCAATTACAATAAGAAGAAGAACAACAAGAAATGTATCCCCAGGATTGTTTTTTATAAAACGGAAACTTCCTTTCATTGATGTGACTACTTCTGCATCTTCAACAATGAGATATGTATTGGCAATGGCTAAGAAAATCCCCATCAGGAAACCAACGACCATAAACACAAAAAAGATAATAAAACCGGAAAAAATTCCTGTAAGAATAGCACATACTTCAGAGGTTTCAGAAAGATTAAGACAGAAGAGCAATATCAAATAACTAATACCACCCAGGACAACAAAGATACCAAAGTAGATAAGCCCGATAAGTATCCATAGCCCAACTATCCTTCCAAAAAACTTTTTACTATATGCCATAAAGGTCTTCAAGTCGAATCTCTTTTCTTTCAGGATGTTTTCAAGCAACGAAGCTCTTATACCGCCTGCAACGAATGCCCATAAAATAAGAGAAGCGAGAGCGAAAATAAGAAAGAAGAAAAAAGCAGGAAGTATAAAAATTAGGTTATCCGGATTAAGAAAGAAAGGAATAAAATCTTCTGCCTCGAAATTACCTTGAACAACAGGTATTACTATTAGTATTACCGGGATGACTATTCCCAGTATAATGATAGGAATCATTATAAGTGATGTGATAAATCCACAACAATGAGTTTCCAGTTTTTATTTGTCCTTATAAAAACTGACTTCAGAAATTTCCACACATCCATTCTTTCCCCTCTTTAGTCCCCCATAGCACCAAGGCAACTCCCAAAAAGAACAGGGAGATTTGCTCCACCAATACCCAGACCGAACATAAAGGTCTTTTTCTCAAGATCGAACGGGTATCCGAATTCGATATATATTGAACTCGGTATCCAGTCCATTTCAGGATTAACCTTTTCACTCCTTCTGACATTAAAACCAATAAAGAGTTGTCTATTTACATAATTTATTAGATCTTTATCTGTTACTTTCGGAGCATAGAATATCTCCCCCCCACCATAGAGTGAAAAATGCTCTCCAAACCGAATACTTCCAACGAGGTCTCCCTTCGGAATTAAACCACCTCTCCACAAATTGTAATTAACTGAAAGGATTGCTGCTATATCAAAAGGGTTATATGAACGTTTTCTGCTCCTCATGCCTGTTGAACGGGTTCGTCCTGATTTTCTCCTTTTTGAAGTACGACTACCCGGGGTAAATCTCAATTTGCCCTGAGCTCCTATCCCTGCTGTACTAAAACATAATCCTATATCAACATTGTCTGTTGCTCCTATCTGTAAAAAACCACCTGCACTCATATTCTCTGCAATATCTTCCATTGTAGTATCACTGAATCCATAAGTTGGTACCATAACATATGCAACACTTCCAACATTTCCTGCCCCGAGTGTCTCTGCTGTCTGGAATGTACCAAAGAAACAACCATGTAAAAAGATACAAAGCAATAAAAAACAAACAAGAAAATATATATTCTTAACTCTGCTAATATTCATTTAAACTTCTTTATCCCAACTAAAATCCTTTTTTATTCACGCTCTCTCTGTCTATTTTCTCAAAATATAAAGGATTGTATAAAAATTTGTCTGATAAAACTCCATCCTTTGTATGAATATCACAGATTTCGTTTGGTTCGGTTCCTGCAATGTAAATCTCCCTTCTTACATCAGGGCAATATTCGTTTGCGAGTTTATGGGATAGGGTACAGACGGTTCTTGAAACAACTCCCTTCGGTACAGGAAATTTCTTTATAGGTTTGCCTTTTGTAGCATCTTTCATAAACCTTGTCCACATGGGAACTGCAAAGGTAGCACCTGATGCACCTCTGGCAATTTTCTTCCTTGTATCGAAACCTACCCACACTCCACAGACAAGGTCAGGTGTAAAACCAATGAACCAGGCATCACTATAGTCATCAGTGGTTCCTGTTTTTCCGGCTGCTGGTTTCGTAAATCCTTCAAGTCTTGCTCCTACAGCGGTCCCTTGATCAATAACACTGCTCAAAAGGTCTATCATTACATAGGCTGTGGCAGGTGAAATAACCTCTTCCTTTTGAACTTCGTGTTGATATATAAGATCTCCTCCCCTTTGCACAATCTTCTCAATAAAATATGGTTCTATCCTTACCCCAAGATTCGGAAAGACGGTATAAGCAGCGGTTAACTCAAGGGGCGTAACCTCACAAGAACCAAGGGCCAAAGAAGGAACTGCTTTCAATGCCGATTTAATGCCCATTCTTTTTGCATATTCTACAACTGTCTGCTCACCTATATATCGAATTAACCTCACCGCTGCGAGATTTCTCGAGAGCGCAAGCGCTCTTCTAAGGGGAATTGGTCCAGTAAATTTATGGTCATAATTTGTAGGGCTGTATTCAACACCACCTGAAATCATCACAATGGGAATATCAAGCACTTCATCACTTGGCGTAAAACCGTTTTCAATACATGCAGTATAAACGAAGGTCTTAAATGCAGAACCTGGTTGTCTTTTCGCTTGTGTCGCCCTGTTGAATTCGCTATCTTCAAAATCCCTTCCTCCTATAAGTGCTCTTACAGCACCTGTTTCTGGTTCAATAACAACCACCGCTCCCTGGATATACTTTGTCATTCCACCCGAAGTATCCCTTTCTGTTGTATCTCTCACTACCTTGAATCGATACATCCTCTCTGTCTGTTTTAACCACTTTTCCATAGCCTTATTTGCCTTTTTTTGCAAATCTGTATCAAGGGTTGTATATATATTCAGCCCATTTCTGTATAGCATATTCTCACCATATCTCTCAAATATCCTTCTTCTTATCTCTTCAACGAAATATGGAGCTTCCTTGAAGGTATCTATATGGGAATTTAAACCTAAAGGTGCATTCTTAGCCCTTTCAGCCTCACTTTCCTTAATAGCACCTGTTGCTGTCATTGCATTCAATACGACATTGCGTCTTATCAATGCCTTCTCTGGATTCTTTGTCGGGTCAAAATAAATAGGTGATTTAGGTAACGCAGCAAGTAGCGTAACTTCAGGGAGGGTCAGTTCTTTCGCATGCTTTCCAAAAAAGATAAGAGCAGCCGCTTCAACACCGTACGCTCCATTTCCATAATATATCTGATTAAAATACATTGTCAGAATTTCATCCTTTGAATGGCGCCTCTCAATCTGTATTGCTAAAAGTATTTCCTTCATTTTTCGAACAACTGTTCTTTCCTGAGTGAGGAAAAGATTTCTCGCAAGCTGTTGTGTAATTGTGCTTGCACCCTGAACAGTCTTTCTAGCCTTAATGTTCTGAAGAGCGGCTCTTACTATTCCTACAATATCAACACCCCAATGCCTATAAAATTTTCTATCTTCAATAGCAATGGTTGCATATATCATTTCCTCTGGAATCTCTCTGAGGTCAACTGGCAATCTTTTCTGAATAAAGAATTCTCCAACAAGATTGCCATCCTTATCGAAAACCCTGCTCACAACAGGTGGAGAGAAATCTTCAAGGCATTTTGTATCAGGAAGATCCTTTCTCAACCATAGTATGGCTGAACCTACTATACCGAGAAAAATAAAAACCAGTATAAAAAGTGTAATGCTAAAAAAACGAAAAATTCTCATGTGTTGGGCTATTATCGATTTGTTATCTTTTTGTCTTCCGGAGCCATTGTCTTGCTAAATTTCATCCTTTCTTTTTCCTTCTTTGTTAGAAAATCAACCTTTGCCTCGAGGTCTCTTACCTTCTTTGAAAGCATCTCCTTTTCACCTATTTTATAGAGAATGATACTTCTTACAAGAACAATTAACGAAAGAATAAAGAGAATAATGTCAAGAACTATAGGTACAATTCTGGGGCTTTCCAGGTATCCTGTATCAAAGAAAAGAGAAAGAAAAGCAATAACTATAAGTATTACAGCAACAACAATCATCCTTCCTCCTAGAATATCTTTTTATTAAATCCAGCTCCTAATGATTTATGAGTCTTAAACCGTAAATAATTATATATTCTGTAAGTAAATCTTTGCATTTCCTCTTCTTACCTGTAAGATAATATTTATATCTAACGAGTTGAATAATCTATCTTTATAATCTTTGCACTCAGATATCCGTAGATTTATTGCACGTTTTTTATCTGTAAATATCATTTTCATTTATTCTTCTTTACTTATATACATAATATCAAAGAAAGTCAAGAGAAAAAAAATTAATTGTAGTGAACACAGAGAAACAGTCAAGAAAAAATTTGACAAAATGATTCTCTTGTGTTATCTTATACAAAGTTGAACTTCGAACAAAACGGAGAGGAATCGTGATAAACAAAAAAGTAAAAGATTTCTGGAATGCTTACAGGAAGTTTATACTTATTTGGCTTGTAATAGTTCTCTTTATCATCATAAGTATAATCTTGGGTTTTGACAAAAAAATCATAGCCCTTGTAGTTATCCTTACAGGTTTTCTTACGCAGGCATTCAGTGGTCTTATTGGAATGATTGGGACCATTCCAGCAATAGGACCAATGATAGTAAAGATTGTTACACTTCCTTTTTTTCTATTACTCAATGCACTTGCATACCTTTTTACTTTTTTTGCATTACGGATGGGTCTAAAAAGAGATATTGTTCGTGCAAGAATTATTTCCACTGCACTTCTTATCGGCATTGTTATAGGTTTTATACTAGGGAGGATATTTTGAAAAGATTATGTTTTTTTCTATTATGGTTTATTCTTCTCTTTTCCTTGCTCCATTCACAGAGGTTCGGGAAGAATAAGATACAGTATAAAGACTTTGATTGGAAACATATTAAAACACCCCATTTTACTATCTATTATTATCAAGGAGAAGAAGAACTCGCAAAATTTGCTGCCCAGGTTGCAGAAGATTCGTATTATCAACTTAAGGAGGATTTAAGCCATACGTTCAGGAAAAGGATGCCACTCATTATATATAACTCACATAACGATTTCGAACAGACAAATGTTACTACTTCACTCATTGAAGAATCTGTTGGTGGGTTTACAGAAATATTCAAAAACAGAATGGTTGTTCCTTTCGAAGGTTCGTATGAAAGATTCAGGCATGTCATCAACCATGAACTTGTCCATGTTTTCCAGTTTGACATACTCTTCGGTTCAAGACTTGGTAGTGTCATGCAATCTGAATTCATGATGAGTGTACCGCTCTGGGTAATGGAGGGTCTTGCAGAATTTGAATCGCTTAACTGGGATTCGGAAACAGAAAGTTACTTAAGGGATGCTGTCATAAACAATAGATTGATCCCTATTCAAACCCTCAACTATGTATACGGATACGCAGTATATAAAGAAGGACAATCTATTTACAAGTTTATAAGTGAAACCTACGGAAGGAAAAAAATGGGTGAATTATTTCATACCCTCAAGCAGAAGAAGGATTTGGAAAAGGCACTAAAAAGTACGATCGGCCTTTCAATTGACCAACTAAATAGAGAATGGAGTAAATCGCTTAAAAAAAGATACTGGCCACTGTATGATAAAAAAGATGAACTCGACCTTATCGCAAGAAAATTGACCGACCATAAGAAACTGGGAAATGCATATAATATAAGTCCATCTGTTTCTCCTGACGGGACAAAAATTGCGTTCTTAACTGATAAAGAAGAATATGCTGAGATATTGATAATATCTGCTATTAATGGTGAAATCTTGAAAAAAATAGCCAGAGCCACACAATCAGCAACATTTGAAAACCTTCATATTCTTAGACCTGGTATATCCTGGTCTCGTGACGGCAATAAAATTGCTTTTTCCGCAAAATCGGGGAAAGGGGATGTAATATATATTGCGGATGCGGAACATGGACGTATACTCTCAGTACTGAGACCAGAATGTGATGCCGTTTACTCTCCAAATTTCTCTCCAGTTGAGAATAGTATAGTATTTACCGGGATTAAGGATGGGATGAGCGACATCTACATTATAGATGTTGAGACACAAAAACTCACAAGGCTTACAAAAGATCTCTATGATGACAGAGATCCTGTTTTTTCTCCACAAGGAGACTTTATCGTCTTTTCTTCAGACCGAGAAGATGTATCCGACTCCTTATGGCACTATGGGAATTATGCACTTTTCAAGATAGAAAAGAATGGTGAAGGAATAGAACAACTTACAGAGAGGGAATCGAATCTTGGAAATCCGGCTTTTTCAGAAGATGGCAAAAAAATTATATTCGTTTCAGACATAGAAGGTGTGAATAATCTCTATATACTTGAAATCGATAACCTGAACATTTACCGTCTAACGAATGTTTTTTGTAACGTTTCAAGTCCAACACTTTCCAGAGATGATAGAAAACTTGCTTTCACTGGGTATGAGGAAGGAGGTTATGATGTTTATATAATGCATAATCCCTTTGATTACGCAAAAGCAGAACCAGGAGAGAGGGTAGATTACAACAGACGGTATACAGTTGTTAAAAATGATTACAAACTTGATAATGAAGAAAAAGCAGGGTTAAATTTCTCTACTGATTGGGCAGGGGGTTACCTTGTTTTTGCTAGTGGTTATGGTTTTCGGAGTTTGATGGCGATTGCGTTTAGCGATGTTCTTGGTAATAACAGATTCTACTTTGCTTTTGACCTCTACTCACGTAATTTACTCGATGCAAACTTTCAAGTTATCTACTGGTTTCTGCCCAAAAAATGGGACCTTGGTGCTGCCATTTTCCAGGAAAAGAGTTACTATTTAATCTTTCCTTCTTCTACAGAAGGAAGCGTAACTCTTATGAAAGAGATATTACGTGGAGGTAGTGTTCTTCTTCGTCTCCCCATAGATAAGTTTCATAGATTTGATGTTGGAGCGGATGCCTTTTCTGTTCAACAGGTTTTTGAATGGATAGATGAATGGGGAGAATTAGTCGAGGAAAGGACAGTTCCCCATTATGTTGTCCTGCCAACAATCAGTTGGATAAGGGATACAGCTTTATGGGGATACACAGGCCCTATAAATGGAGAAAGGTGGAAATTTTCTTTTGCAAAATCTATACCACAAGTTGCAAAACACTCCTTTGATTACTCCATCCTTTACGGTGATATAAGGAACTACAACAGGATTTCACAGGGTTTCTCTTTTGCAACAAGAATTTATGGATTCAGCTCATGGGGGAAGGATGCATTATACTATCCACTCGGTGGAAGCGAAAGTGTGAGAGGTTACGATTATTATAGTTTTTATGGAACGAAAGCAGGATTTTTAAATCTCGAATTAAGATACCCATTTATTGAGAGGTTAAAAATGCGGTTTCCCCTTCCTTTGGATATAAGGGGCGTAAGAGGAGTGACTTTCTGTGACATTGGTGGTGTTACAGATGAATTAAAGAATTTTAAAACAGCAATAAAATCTAATGGGCAAATCAAACTTGATGATCTAAAGGTTGGATTTGGTACAGGGATAAGAATAAACATAAGCATTGCTATTCTCAAATTAGATTTTGCCTGGCACACAAACCTTGAAAGCGTTTCAAGGATGTATACGCATTTCTCACTTGGCAGTGAATTCTGATTCCTTGAAAAAAGATTAAACTTCAGAGGACGTAAAGAATTATTAAAAATAGATTTAACACTCTTCGAACTCTGCGGTTAATTTCATAATTTCAATGTAATCAGAAAAAAATAAACCTGCGTCCTATTAAAATGTTTTTGAATAGATAGCATGTTATACACCAGGAAGATCTTTGATAAAAAATGGTTAATCCTTAGCTTCTCCTCTCTGATTTTTTACTTCTTAATTCTTTTTCTCCTCCCTTCTTTAACTCATAGATTCGATGCCACGAGACATATTACATTCAATTATTACATTAATCAACTATTCTTAATTATACCGTGTTTGCCACTTTCGCTCTTTCTTTTTTCCATCCTTCCTCTAAGAAGATTTCTTAACTATTCAAGTTTTATTAACAAGTGCAGCATTAGATCATATCTCATATCCATCTTTTTAATCTCCCTTATCATTACAAATCTTATCTCCTTGCTCTATTATGACCATATCCCTCAGGGTGATGCAGTTGCAACATTCTTTCAGGCAAAGATATTTTCAAGAGGTTATCTCTGGGGCTTCCCTCCAAAATTTCCCGATTTTTTTCTGAAAGCGATGGTAATAAATCAGGGAAAATGGTTCAGTATGGTTCAACATGGGCATTCCCTATTTCTCACACCTTCTATATTAGTTCGATTGCCCTGGCTTCTTTCGCCCCTTATGGGTTCATTCTCTCTTATCATCTTTTTTCTTTTCTTAAGAAATTGTTTTGATGAGAAAATTGCAAAAGAGGGAACATTATTACTCCTGCTTTCACCAACCTTTCTTTTCATAGCATCTTCCTATCTCAACCAGAATTCGAGTTTCTTTCTTATCCTTTTGAGCCTCTTTTTCCTCAGCCTTAGTATTAAAAATACAAATCGATTTTTCCCCCTTCTCTCAGGCTTTTTCACCGGGCTCGCTTTCTTTTCAAGAACAACAGTGGTTGTATTTATCCCTGCAATAATTACCCTTCTCTTTATCGCTAACAAGGAGAAAAGAGGGAGAATGCTCTCATTTTTCCTTATCGGTTTTTTACCTGCTTTCTCTATTCAATTCATTGATAACTTAATATATTCAGGAAACGTATTCCGCTTCGGTTATATTCTTCATAATGAACTGAACCTACACAGTTTAGGTTTCGGAATGGGAAAGGGTGAAGCAACCTTCAACATCCCCGGGCATACACCGCTCAAGGCACTCATAAATTTTCTCTACAATATTTTTGTATTCTCTCTACACCTCTACGGGTGGCCACTATTATCACTTCTCTTCATCCCGTTTGCATTTTTAAGATGGAAGAAGAACTTATGGGACCTTTTTGCAATCCTCGTAATCATTTCTTCACTAATTTTCTTCGCATTATACTGGTTTCACGGAATCAGTCCTATGGGACCTAAATACTATTTCGAGATAGTACCGCTCCTTGTGCTTCTGACTGTTAGAGGAATCAGAAAATTGAACATACGACCCCTTATTGCACTTCTTTTAATCTTTAATATTTTTATATACATACCTTCTGGATTACGCATCTTCAATACTGTATGGGGAACAAACCTTAATTGTTACAATGAAATCAAAGAAATGTCTATCCACAGTGCAATTGTATTTATAAAAGACCTTCCTGGGAAGGATGAATATGAAAGAACAATAAACAGGCATAATTACCTTTCCGTTGCATTCCGAAACGAACCTGTACTAAGTAACAGTGATATTATCTATGCAAAAGACCTTGGCAAAGAAAAGAACATCTTGTTAATCAATGAATTCAAAGGAAGAAAACCGTACATATTTGAGTATAGTGATAAAGGAAAGAGATGGAGAGTATCACCCTATTCTCAATTTGAATAACTCAACTACTACAACTATATCCAATCAGTGAAAACTGCGTCCAGATTACAATTTTTATATGAAATCTTATTGACAAATGTGAAATTCTTCACTATAATGCATCAAAATCCAGGACACCTGGATTTCAAATCAATTGATAATTACAAAAACGATTAAAAAGGAGGTTCTACGATGAAAGAGTTTAAGAACGAATCATACATAGATTTCTCCAACCCAGAGAATCGCTCGAAAATGGAAGATGCAATAAAAAAGGCAGAATCTCAACTCGGGAAGGAATACCCGATAATTATTGGTGGCGAAAACATTACGCTTGAAACAAAATTCAAATCATTTAATCCTGCTGAAAAGGAACAGGCAATAGGAATATTTCAGAAAGCAGATAAAGATACCGGTGAGAAGGCAATGAAAAAAGCACTTGAGGTTTTTGAGGAATGGAAATTTGTAGAACCGAGTGAGAGAGCAGGATACCTTTTTAAGGCTGCAGAGATAATGAGAAGTAGAAGGCTTGAAATAGATGCCTGGGAAATCCTTGAAGAAGGAAAAGGATGGCTTGAGGCTGATGCCGATGTTGCAGAAGCTATTGATTTTCTTGAATTCTATGGATTGGAGATGCTAAGATATGGAGGGGAACAACCGGTTGTCCAGATTCCAGGGGAAAAGGAAGAACTTTTCTATATTCCACTCGGAGTGGGTATTGTTATACCACCCTGGAATTTCCCTATGGCAATCCTTTGCGGAATGACGTCTGCAGCACTTGTCACAGGAAATACGGTTATCCTTAAACCATCAAGTGATGCTCCAAAGATAGGCCATCTATTTATGGAAATCCTTGAAGAAGCAGGTCTTCCAAAAGGCGTTGTTAACTATGTAACAGGGAGCGGAAGCGTAGTGGGTGATTACCTTGTTCAGCATCCAAAAACAAGATTCATAGCTTTTACAGGCTCAAAAGAGGTGGGACTACGTATCGTTGAGCAGGCAGCAATTACAAGAGAGGGTCAGATATGGATTAAAAGGGTTATTGCTGAAATGGGTGGCAAGGATGCAATTATTATTGATAATGAGTCAAATCTTGAATCTGCAGTTGATGGTGTTCTCTATTCGGCATTCGGTTTTCAGGGGCAGAAATGCTCAGCCTGTTCAAGAGCAATAGTAGTTACTGAAGTCTACGATGAATTTCTTAATAAACTTGTAGAGAAAACAAAAAAACTTACTGTTGGTCCTACAAAATTATATGATAACTTCATGGGTGCCGTGATAAATGAGAAAGCCTATAATTCAATGCTTTCCTACATTGAGAAGGGAAAAGAGGAGGGGGGAAAACTCCTCACAGGAGGTGAACCTGCTGAGGGAAATGGATATTTCATAAAACCAACTATAATTGCTGATGTAAAACCTGGAGACACCATAGAGCAGGAGGAGATATTTGGTCCGGTTCTTGCGGTAATCAAGGCAAAAGATTACGATGAAGCAATCACCGTAGCAAACGATACCAACTATGGGCTTACTGGCGCGGTATATACACTGAACAGGGAGAAGATTGAAAAGGCAAAAAAACTGTTCCACTGTGGCAACCTCTATTTTAATAGGAAGTGCACGGGTGCTCTTGTAGGGGCTCAACCGTTTGGTGGTTTTAATATGTCAGGAACAAACAGTAAGGCGGGTGGACGGGATTATCTGCTTCTTTTCCTCCAGGCAAAATCCGTTGCAGAGAAGATTGTCTAAGATTTTTAGAAATGCCGGAAAACATTAAAAAGGGAACATTCCTCAATTTTACAGCCTATACCCTTTCAGGTCTATTTCTTTTTATTTTTAACATCGTTGCAGCACGGGGTTTGGGAACAGAACAATTCGGTATTATCAGTGTTCTCTGGACATCAATCATGGTTGTTTCACGTTTTCTCACCACAGGAATAAAGGATGGGTCAACACGGTTTATCTCACACCACGAGGCAATTAACGACCAGAAAGGGATGACAAAGGTCTTCCTCAAAAATCTTAAATTCACCATTTCCATTACCCTCTTTTTTCTTCTTATCTCTCTCATACTTTTTAAGGTACTTACCGATAGCCTTTTTTCCAATTTCTTGAGTCTCTACATCTTTTTTATCATAAGCTGCGTGTTCTATTTTTTACTTTTCTTCCTGAGGGGAGTTCTCCAGGGATTAAGGGAATTGAAGGATAATGCCATCTCAATAATAGTTGAGTATTCAACGTTATTGCTCTTCCTTATTATTCTTTTCTTCTTTGTTGCAAAAGACCTACGTTTGGCTGGAGTGTGTATTTTACTTGCACCTCTCTTTTCACTATTCTTTATTACATTAATAATATCCAAGCACAAAAGAAGATTTTCCCCAGAACCTTCTTTACTTCCTGATACAAAAACACTTCTATTATTCGTTATACCAACAAGTTTTATCAACTTCTCTAGTGGATTTATCATGCTGCTGGGACCTCTTTTAATCAAATTTTTGGGCAATTTCACACTTGCCGGCATCTTCACTGCTTCTCTCGTAATATTCAAGGGAGCAAAAACAGCCCTCACTGCATTATTTATAAGCATTTTCCCCCATCTTTCACGACAGGAGGCTCTTAAGAACTACCAGCTGTTAAACAGGATCATCCGAAACGGTCTCATCTTTGTTACCTTTGTCTTTATTGTATTAATAATTATTTCATTTAGTGTTGGACAAACAATATTAAAGTTTCTTTACGGAAGTGAATTTGTAATAGACAGAATCCATCTCTTTCTGATGTCACTCTTTACAGGTTTTTTCCTGCTCTGTGAACTTTTCAACAGGATCTTACTCGCAAAATCTATGATAAAGGAATTAACCATCTCCTGGGCTGTTGCATTTGGTATTCTTATAATCCTGCTCTTTTTACCACTAAATCCCTTTTTCAAAGTGGAAATTGCACTTCTCGGTACAGGCGTTGTTGCATTTACTGGTATGTGTATATTCTTTAGAAAAAAACCCATTCCAAAATGAACAATACAAAAACGATAGTTGATATTTCTTTTGTTTTAGTAAAAGTTAACGAGAATGACAAAAAAACTGAAAGCACTTATCACGTATCATGAAAGACTACACCCATCCTTGACCGTGCAGGATGTTTACAAGGTTCTTTTTCAGGCGACGATGGGTCCTCAACATATAATGAATGATAAGGAAAAGGCTTTCACCAAACTGAAAAAGGAATTTAAGAGGATTAAACCCGATTGCATAATCGATGAGGAACTCGTTGAACATGTAAGCATTGATGGTACGGTAGCGCGCGTCAATCTCAGACCGTATAAAAGGAAATTCAGTGACATCGAACCGCTTTTCAATATTATGGTAAAATCCGCAGAAAATTTTATCCCCGATAAGGAAGAGTTAATAAAACTATGGGAAAGATTCGAAACACTCGTTCAAAAGGGTGAATTGAATTTTTACTACAATGAGGTTTTAGCTTGTGCGAGTGAGATAATGTTAAAAGGGGTTACCCACATCACACATTCTGAAATGTATAGAAGAAATGAAAACCCTTCCTATCGGGTCGTTCTTACCAGAATTTTTAATGGCTTTTTCCCTGATAGAAAATGGAACGACCCATCCTGTCAATTTCAATAGTTATATTAGAGACTGCAGTCAGCTTTTCCCTTGACTTTATCATTACTGCAAATTATAATACGAAAAAGACAAAAAAGAGATCTAACAGTCAATATGAATAAAATTTCAGTGACAATTATTAGTTACAATGAAGAGCAGAATATCTGTGATTTCTTGAAAAGTGTATCCTGGGCAGATGAGATTATCGTCGTTGATGCTCACAGTAGTAATCTAACTGTTAAACTATGTCATAAGCATACAGATAAGGTCTTTTCATATCACTGGTCAGGATATGTTAAACAGAAAAATGTAACTCTTTCAATAATGTCTTGTAATTGGATCCTTTCCATTGATGCTGATGAAAAATTCAGATGCATAGCTGATTTACCCAAAGAAGAAATATATCGCGAAATGGTAAACATCTTTCGGAAGCAGTTGAGCGGCATACGACTTGCTATCACTTAAAGATGAAGATACTTCACTTAGATTCAGAAAAGACCTGGCGTGGTGGACAGGCACAGGTGTTTTATTTAGCCTCAGGACTAAAAGAACGTGGTTATCACATAGTGGTAGCCTGTCCGAAAGTTGGACCTCTCTTTGAAAAATGTCGATTGGCAGGCTTAACAAACTATCCAGTAAAGATGCTTGGAGAATGGGATATTCATTCCGCTTGGCAAATAGCTCGTCTGATTCGTAAGGAAAAGCCACAAATTATGCATATTCATTCAGCATGTGCACATACTTTGGCTCAAATGGCTCGAACATTTGGTTTTAATTCAAAAACCAGGTTGGTACTTTCCAGACGAGTAGACTTTCATATTAGAAAGAATCCAATAAGCTATTATAAGTACCGATTTGGGATAGATAGGATAATTGCAGTCTCTTCGGGGATTAAACAAGTCTTAATAGAAGATGGGCTGGCTATGAAGAAAACTACTGTTGTTTATAGTGGTATTGATCTAAGTCGATTTGAGGTTAACCTGAAGGCTAATTATTTGTATCAGGAACTTAACTTAGACCCAACTCAGCCAGTGGTCGGCATAATTGCTGCCTTAGCCGGACATAAAGACCACCGAAATTTCTTAAATGCAGCTTCGATAGTTTCATCGTGCCTACCTCAGGTACAATACTTAGTCGTTGGTGAAGGAGGATTACGGAGGAATCTTGAGGAACTATGTAAAAAGCTAAATTTAGATAATAAGGTTAAATTTTTAGGGTTCAGAGAAGATGTGTTGCAAATTCTAACTATCTTAGATCTGTTCGTTTTATCTTCCTACTTAGAAGGGCTCTGCACCTCACTTTTAGATGCTCAAGCAGCCGGGGTACCGGTAGTAGCAACAAAGACAGGTGGCATTCCTGAGATTATTAAGGATGGCGTAAATGGTCTACTTGTTCCGCCACATGACATTAAAGCCTTGGCAGAAGCGATCATAAAGTTGCTTAAAGACAAAACCTTAGCTAACCAAATGAGCAGAAATGGTAAAAAGAGGGTAAAAGAATTTAGTAAGGAAATAATGATCAGAAAGACTGCTGAGGTTTACAATGAGTTGATGCAAGAGAGATAGATTCTTCTTTTAGTGATAACGTGATAAAATGCTCCTGAGTATTCTATCCTCGGTTTCCTTGCCATTATGTTATTTTATCATATCCTAATGAATCTGTCAATATCTATTTCTTATTTCTTATCCTGACCCCATTACCAATACATTCGCAAGTTACAAGCAGAATTGTAAAAATTTTCCTTGCTTTTTGGTCTTTCATCTGTTATAGATATAAACGATGCAGATAAAAAATAATAAAGAAAAAGGAATTACTGTGAAATCTATTGGCATTGTTGTAAATCCAGCGAAGCCGCTAACAAAAAAACTCCTGCCTGAAACTATAGAGTGGTTCAAAAAGAAAAATATCAATGTCTTTGTTGTTAAAGAGGAGAATTTAGATTTTATTGATTCCTCCCTTTTTATTTCGCCTGAGGTCCTCAAAGAAAAATCCGATTTCGTTATAGCAATGGGCGGTGATGGAACACTTCTCAGAGCATCTCGATACATAAAAGAGAGTGGCATACCACTTATCGGGGTAAACTTAGGAAGTCTTGGATTTCTAACAGAGATTGTAGTTGATGAACTATACCCAACCTTAGAAAGGATTATTAATGGAGATTACAGACTTGAAAAGAGAACTGTTTTGAAGGCAACGTTAACCGATTCAAGAACCTTTTTTGCACTCAATGATTTCGTGCTCCATATGGGCCATTCAGGAAGGATTATTGGTATTGAAATTGCAGTTGATGGATGCCCACTTGCTGAGTTCTCTGCTGATGGCTTAATTGTCTCAACCCCAACAGGTTCTACAGCATATTCTCTTGCTGCTGGTGGTCCCATACTTCACCCCGGTGTAACAGCACAAATCCTCACCCCAATTTCTCCACATACACTTGGTTTAAGACCCATGGTCTTTTCTTCTGAAGAAGAAATCTCTATTAAAGTGAAGAAAGGAAGAGGTATTTTTGTAGTTGATGGACAGATGACAATTGAGGCAGAAGAAAATTTTATGTTCAATGTCACAAAGGCAGATTACCAGATAAACCTTGTCAGGGCAACCAGAAGGGATTTCTATGAAATCCTCAGAACAAAATTGAACTGGGGGGGGATTTAGTGCTCCGTGAACTTCACATTGCAAACTTTGCTTTAATTAAGAATCTTACGCTCCCATTCAGCGGTAAACTAAATGTTCTTACAGGTGAAACAGGTGCAGGTAAATCGATAATAATTGAAGCATTGAACCTTGTACTTGGTGGGAGGGCAGACACAAGTGATATAAGAACAGGGAGTAAAAGTGCAAGTGTCGAGGCTGTTTTTGATATAGGGAAGAACAAAAAACTAAAAGCAACACTTTTTGACCTTGGAATGGAAGCCGATGATAATCTCTTAATATTAAGAAGAACGATTAATCAGGAAGTTGGGAGTAGAAACTTTATTAATGATAAGCCTGTTACATTAAAGGTTATGAAGAGAGTAGGCGATGAACTTGTAGACATACACGGACAGCATGAGCATCAGAATCTATTAAAAACAGAAAAACATATAGACTATCTCGATAACTTCCTTGGGTTAGGGGAAAAAAGAGAAGTAGTAAGTTCGCTCTTTAACAGTTTTCTGGAAAAGAAAAGAGAATTGGAAGAGAGAAAAAAGAGAATAAAAGAACTGAAAGAGAAAGAAGAACTCTACAGGTTTCAGATACAAGAGATAGATGATGCGCAACTGAAAACTGGGGAAGATGAGGAACTCGAGAAAAGACAGCACATCCTTGAGAATGCTGAGAAACTCATCCAGACGGTAAAAGATTCATTCGAGATGCTGTACGAAAGGGAAGGTTCAGTTTTTGAGATACTTAATAAGATAAAGGCACATATAGAACCCCTCTGTGATATCGATCAAAGCCTTGAGAAGGGGAAAGTGCAACTGGATAATGCTCTTTTCGGAGTAGAAGAGATTTCTCAGATTTTCTCTTCATATCTTAACAAGATGGAATTCGACCCTGATGAATTAGAGATAGTTACAAAAAGACTCGACTTGATAAACAGGTTGAAGATGAAATACGTCAGTACCATTAATGAGATAAATGAATACAGGGATGCAAGGCAAAAAGAGTTGAAGGAACTTGAGGATGTGGAAATAAAGACAGAGGAGATAGAAAACGAAATTAAAGAGATAGAAGAGAAACTCAGTACTTCCTCATATTCTCTCTCTGAGGAAAGGATGAAAAGAAAAAAGGAACTTGAGGAAAGGGTAAATAGAGAGCTAAAAGAGTTAGGTATGGGTTCAAGTGAATTCTATATTGATGCAAAAAGGTTTGAAAAAGAGGACGGATTATCCTTTCCCAACGGAAAAAAATATAGCATAAAGGAGAAAGGAATTGACCAAGTAGCATTTCTGATCTCCACGAATCCTGGTGAGCCATGTATGCAACTGAAAAAGGTGGTGTCAGGTGGTGAGCTTTCGAGGATAATGCTTGCCCTGAAATCTATACTTGCTTCGCTTGATGAAATTTTTTGCATGATCTTTGATGAAGCAGATGTTGGAATAGGGGGAGCGGTTGCAGAAGAAGTCGGTGATAAGATGAAGAAAATCAGCAAGGAGAGACAGGTAATTACCCTTACGCACCTTCATCAAATTGCATCAAAAGGGGTTCATCACATAAAGGTAGAGAAAAAGGAAAAAGATGGAAGGACATATACCTACGCAAATGTGCTCGAAGAAGAAGAAAGAATAGAGGAAATTGCAAGACTAATAAGTGGTGAAAAACTTACTAAAACAGCCTTAGAACATGCAAGAACCATACTAAAAAAAACATAAAAATCAACAGATGAAAGTTAAAATTATTTTCTTTTCTCTTATATTTTTAACCCTTTACACAAACTGCTGGAACCCTTTTGCGCCACAGGAAGGCAAGGTTCATGAGATGAATCCAATATCACTAAAAGACCCATTGAATGTTCTTAACAGAATTGTTTTATCTTATCAAAATAGGGATATCGACCTTTACAAGTCTACATTTGACTCGACAAATTTTGTTTTCATTTTTGATCCCAAGGATGAAGGACTTGAAGAATATCTTGAACAACTTGGTATCACAAATTATTCCTGGGGTTACACAGAAGAATACTTATCAACAAAATCCATTTTTGAGAGTATGGAGGAAAAGAATATTGTGTTAATACCTATATTTAGTGGCGGTTATGAACAGAGTTACGGTGATACCCTGATTGTTATTGTAAGGTCCTACAATTTTGAACCACCTGTAATAGAGGGTGAAATCATAGAAGGATCGGTTCATTTCTGGGTAAAAAAATGTAATGATAAACTATGGAGAATTATTCGCTGGTATGATTACGTTAGATAAGGACTATATTAGCCTCTTCTAAAAAGTCCCCTTTTTTTCTTTACTTCTTTTTTCTCTTTTTTCTCTTCTGCTTTCTTTTCGTCTTCTTTTTTCTGAGGTTTCTTTAGTTTTACGAGCCCGGAAGAGATAAGACCATAGAAGACCTTTGCTGCGTTAAACTCTGTAAACTTAGCAAGATGTGCAATTTCCCTTATAGACCTTTCACCTGTTATGAGGGATAAAATCTTCCATTCATCAGGTGAAAGGTTTATCTCTTCAGTACTAACATCTGGATCTTCAACAAAATCTACAATCATTTCAACAGATGGAATGAGTTTTTCAAGCCTCTTCCATTCATCTATCTGTTTAGCAGCATCAAGTATTAGATTCTGAATGGGAACATCCATCTTCCTCTCAGGTGCTCTCCTTTCAAGAGTAAACATAAATTTACCTTTTGTCCATCTTAGTATATAATGTATTGCATCTTCGTTTACCATATCTATTGTTTTTGCATAAATTACCTTTCCATTTTCAAAATAGATTTCTCCCCTGTTCCCTTCAGTTTCAATCTCAAGAGCACCATTCTTTTTGCAAAGATGGATTAACTGTAATATATCTGTTAATTCAAAATCTTCCAATTCCCCTTGAAGAGCCAATAATACCTCCTTTTCTTATTCCTGTATATTAACCAAGATTAATTACTCAAATAGAGGATACATCTTAGTTACCATTAAATATTCCCATTTTATAGAATTTGTTTAATCGTTCTCTGACTAATTCATTAGCATCAAAATCTTCGGTCTCTTTTAGGAATCTATCTATCTCTTCTGCAATAAGTGCTGCTGCACCTTCCTTATTTCTGTGAGCCCCACCAAGTGGCTCTGAAATGATACCATCAATAACCTTTAAGTCAAGAAGGTCATTTGCTGTTAATTTCAGTGCTTCGGCTGCTTTTGAAGATTTCGATGCATCTCTCCACAGGATTGAAGCGCAGCCTTCAGGAGAAATAACAGAATAGATTGCATTTTCCATAATGAGAATCCTGTCTGCTATGGCAATTGCTAAGGCTCCCCCACTACCTCCTTCTCCTGTGATAATAGTAAGAATAGGAACAGGCAAGGTGGCAATCTCTTTTATATTTCTTGCAATTGCTTCTGCCTGACCCCTTTCTTCTGCACCTATTCCAGGATACGCACCAGATGTATCAACAAAGGTTACTATTGGAATTCCAAACTTTGCACCCATTTTCATTATTCTTAGAGCCTTCCTGTATCCCTCAGGATGTGGCATTCCAAAATTTCTTCTTATCTTTTCTTTTGTTGTCCTTCCTTTCTGATGACCTATGATAACGATTGATCTGTCACGAAACTTCCCTATCCCAGCAACTATTGATGGATCATCAGCAAAAAGTCTATCCCCATGAAGTTCAATAAAATCGGTTATAAAATATTTGATGTAATCGAGTAGATATGGTCTATCAGGATGTCGGGCAAGTCGTACCCTCTGCCATCTGTTCAGTCGTGAGTATATATTTTTCCTTAAATGATTAGCCTTTTTCTCCAATCTTTGAATCTCATCCTTCACCTCAAGATGCTCTGAGTCTGCAAGCATTTTTAATTCTTCTATCTTTTTTTCAAGTTCGACAATAGGCCTTTCAAAATCTAAAACAAAACCAAGCAAAAATCCTCCTTTTTATCCTATTTCGGTTCTTATCCCCATTTATATCATAGTGTGGCGAAGCTTAAAAGTCCAGATTTAAAGAAACACAATGTTTTATCCCTAAATCCTTGAGATATGGCGAGATAGAATAGTCGATGGAAAGGAATTTGTATTTTATGCCCAGTCCACCAGACCATCTAACTATATTTTTCTCGTTAAAACGGTAGCCTACCCTGAGACAAAGGTAGGAAAAACCAGCTTCAATACCCATAGCACTTGAAAGAGGTGTATCAATAGATTTTGAAATTTCAGTTGTTAAAGTCAGGTTGGTTTTCCACTTTCTTGTTCTATACGAACAACCAAGTTTTGTGGTTAATGGAAGTCTGAAAGACTCATCAAGATACGTTACTTTCGGTCCGATATTGTTCAGATTCAATGAAATTACAACAGCCTTAACTATGGGAGGAAAATAGAGCACTCCAAAATCAAATGTATAGGTATGGGTGGAATAAACATATATCCTTTCAAGGATACCACTTATTGAAACACCGGCAGCAATATCACTTCCAAGTTTATGACCATAAGAAAGCTTAACAAGAAAACTGTATGCGTCAAAAGTGCCTAACGGCTCCTCTGAAGGTCTTTCATCCCTTAATTCCATACCTCCATAAAATACCCCACCCATCCCAATTCCTATTCCCTGGTTTTTATCTCCAGTTGACACTGCAATGAACTCATAGTTAATACCCTCCATAAGTGACAAATGACTGAAGCTTGCATCTATACCTTCTGTGTATATAACAGCCGCTGGATTCCAGTAAACTGCCGTAGGATCCCTGACAACGGATGAATATGCCCCTCCAAGTGAAACTGCCCTTGCACCCATTCCAATCTTTAGAAAACTCATTCCCACAGATGGTGAAGTAGTGGTAAAATAATCACTAATATTATCTGTCCAATCACCTGTTACCTTTCCAGAAAAAAGAAAAATGATTAATGGAATAAAGACAATATATTTTTTCAAGCTTCCTCCTAATTTTTATATCACTAAATTAATCAAAATTTAACGAAATGTCAAGGTTTTTTTTCGAGTCTCTCTGAAACATCAATAGAATGAAGTTAAAACCTTACATATTAAAAATGTGAACGCAGAACTAAATTATTTTTATATCAACAGGAATTTTAAGAGATTACATGAAATTATTTAACTGGATTAATCTGCGATTAATTTTAACTTGCCCAACATCAATAGTAAGGCTGTATATTTCACCGTTCTCGGTTTCAACAATAAATTCCCTCTTCCTTATCCTCGTCTTTGAATCTTCAATAACTTTCTCCTCAATTAATTTCTTCACCCTCTTTTCCACTCCCTGGTATAGGAACGAAAGAGGATATTCATTACTTTTATAGCCACTGTACCAGGAGATAATTGAATCAGACATCTATCCCTTTAACCCACTTCTTGCAAAACTTGCAATAATCCTCTTCTCCAGGATAAAGAAAAGCAGAACAATGGGAGCAACAGTAAATGTTGTTGCAGCAGTGAGTAATGTATAATTTGTGCTCTGCTCCTGCACAAAGTATGCAAGCCCAACCTGAATAGGTCTTAATGCGTCCTTAGAGGTAACAACAAGTGGCCAGATAAAGGCATTCCAGCTACCTATTATAGAAAAGATAGACACAGTAATAAGTGCAGCTTTTGAGAGGGGAATCACAACTTTTAATAAGAATCCAAATCTACTGCATCCATCCATAACTGCTGCATCGTACAGGTCTTTTGGAATCGTCCGAAAATGTTGTCTTAAGAGAAAGATTGAAAAAACATTAACGAGCCAGGGTATTGTTAGAGCAAGGTATGTATCTACCCAGTGGAGTTTTATCAGTATTAAATAGCCAGGAACTATGTAAACTGGAAGGGGTATCATCATCAGTGCAAGAAAACTGAGAAAAATAAAGTTCCTTCCTCTGTATTGCATACTTGCAAAGGAGTATGCTGCAAGAGAAGAAGTGATAAGAACACCAGCGAGGGTTGCTACAGTTATGATAATAGTGTTCAGGAAGTATCTTGGAAAGGGAACCTGCTTCCATGCTTCAATATAATTACGAAAGCGTAAATGGTGTGGAAACCATGTAGGAGGGAACTGAATCGCTTCAAGGGGGGTCTTTAAAGATGTGATTATCATCCAGTAGAAGGGAAGAACCATGGTGATACCCATAAGAGAGAGAAGTAAAATTATTATAATCTTACCTGTTGTTTTCTTAGCCATAGAACACTCTTCTCTCTACAAATTTCCTCTGTATGAGGGTAAACGTCAGAATAATAATGAACAGAATAAATGCAGCAGCGGTTCCATATCCATACTGGGAAAAATTAAATGAGTGGTCATAGAGGTAATATACAAGCACATTTGTGGTACCAAGAGGGCCACCTGCAGGTGGACCTGTCATCATCCAGACATAGGCAAACATCTGGAATGAAATAATGCTTGTTATTATAAGAACATAGAATGTGGTGGGTGAAAGTAGAGGCCAGGTAATGTAACGAAAGACATGCCACCGAGTTGCACCATCCACCTTTGCAGCCTCATAGTACTGCTTGGGTATATTCTCAAGTCCTGCTAAGAAAAGGACAATATTGTAACCAAGTCCTTTCCAGACACTTACTATAATAAGTGAACAGAGAGCAAGGCTAGGACCCTTTATCGGCGCATGCATGCTCAGTGAGGAAAAAAACATCTGGAAAATTCCTCTCCATTCAGAAAGCCAATTAAATCCTTTAATTCCAAATAGACGGAGTATGTTATTTGAAAGACCTACCTGAGGATGGTATATCCACTTCCAGACCATTGATACTGCTATAATTGATGTGATAACAGGGAGAAAATAAATAGTCCTGAAGAACCTTCCGCCTTTGATCTTTTGATGCAGAAGTATCGCTATAAAAAGCGAAAGGAAAAGCGAAGTCGGAACAACTCCAAGAGAAAAATAGATTGTATTACCGAAAGCCTGCCAGAAATTGCTGTCCTTGAGGATAGTGATATAGTTTTTGAATGCAAGAAATTTTTCAGCACCACCCATTCCCCATTTATAAAAACTCACCCTGAAAGCATACAGCATCGGAAAAAATCTGAAAATAATTATGATTACCAAAGCTGGTAACAAATAGAAATAGGGACCTAATAACCGAAAAACCTTTTTCACTGGCATACTAATACCATTTACATATTCGTTTTGTCTTTGCTATTTACTGTAGTTCTGCCATTTCGATTTGTTTTCCACTCTCTGCTCATGCTACGGAACTTCAATTTTTGCAGCCGATCTGTCTTTCTTTCATGCTTTTATAAGTTTTCATACGGTTCTGAATTGAAAACGAGATAATTTTTGTTAAATCTTTGCAATTAAGGTTCCTGAAGCTTTTCTTCTGTAACCTCAAGTTCACCCCTTGATAACTCGGCTTCTACTGATTCTGGATATTCAAAAATAACCTTTCTCAATAACTCCTTTGCCATTGAAAAATTTTTTATCTCCTCCTTACATAGAAGAGCAGCCTTATAAAGTGCCTTTGGTGAAAGGGGGCTATCCTTATCCTCTCCGATTATACTTGTATAAGAAGAGATAGCATCGTTTATTCGCCCCATAAAGGAATATACCCTACCTTTATAGAAGAGAAGGACTGTTCTTTCTTCCTTATCCTTAAAACTACCAAAAGCACTGTTAATCAATCCGACTGCATTATTATATTTTTCTGTCCAGACCAAGTTCTCTATATCACTTACTAAGGAGAGAAGAGCAGGCTTTTCCTTTAATGTTTCCATTATCATTATCCTTTCAAGCGCATTGTTCGCAAAATCCTTATCAAGACCTTTTGACACTGCCATTAGAAAAGCATCTTTTGACTTTTCATATAATGTTTTAAGAAACAATATTTCACCTCCAAGATAAAATGAGAGGGCAGATGTACTTTTTTGTAATAAATCTTCTGCTTTTTTAAGGTTACCTGATTTAATATATCCTGTAACAGCAATTGTAAGTAAACCATCATGGTTTAAGAAATCTTTTTTATCAAGAAGGGGTTCAATAGTCCGAACACCCTTTTCAAATTCTTTCTTATTATAAATCATAATCCTTGTTTTTTCAACAATAGCAGAATCCTTTAGAACCTTTCCTTGCTTTATTATATAATCAAGTGTTTTAATTGCATCATCAAACCTCGACATCCGAGCGTATGTTAAGGATAATAGATAGAGTGCAGCTTCCTTTTCTTTCTCTTTAGCATTACTATCTATTACTTTATTCAGTGACTCTTCTGCCTCATCATAGTAACCTTCCTTTATACATACAGAAGCAAAGTTTAACAGCGTTGCTGTATTACGTGTTCGAAGAAGATATTTTTTTGCTATACCCATCTTTCCGAGTTCCAGAAAGATTTCTCCTGCAAGTTTCTGATAATCCTTATTCCCTCTCGCAGCCTTCTCAATTTCTGAAATTATAGACTCATCTTTTTTTACAAGATTTTTTATCTCCCTCTTGACCCATTCCCTCGCACCCTTTTTATTACTATAATAGCAGAAGATTTCCGTGATTGCTTTTTTATAATCGTCCTCTTTTTTATAGCAAATGTATAATTCCCTTGAGAAACGATTCTCTCCCCACTTTTTTCTTCCTTCAAGATAGGTCTTCTTTGCATCTTCAACTAAACCTATTGATAAAAAGAGACTACCAACAAAGGAGTAACTGCTTTCTGAACCACCCTCGTCTAATATGATGCCTCCAAAAACACGCTCAGTATCTTTTTCTTGGCCAAGAAGAAAATATGACCTACCAAGCATTACAACAATCTCCCTTTTTCTTTTTAATTTGTCATCCAGATTATGGTAGATAGAAATAACATCTTTATATCTTCTTTTTCTAAATAGCAGGTTCATCAATCTTATTGTAATAGTTCGATCTCCTGGATGCTCGTTTATGTATTTTTTATAATCCTCAATTGCTTCATCTATCTTACCATCTCTTTCTTTTATTAATCCTTCATTAATAATTGATTGTGTTTTTTGCGCAGAGAGATCAACAGCAACAGACAGAAAGAAAGTAACAGAAAGAAACAAAAGTATTTTAGTATTTCGTAAACAATCTCTTAATTTAAACACTGATTTCCGGAATGACACTTTCTTAGCCACGTTTCTCCTGTTTTCCTGCTCTTTCATTCTTATCAAATCGAAAATTTATTAAAACCTAAATACAGGGTAGTTTTCTTATTTGTCATTGGTTTTTTTCTCTTCGTCATTTCTATTCCTTTTACCTGTGCTCCTTTATTAAATATCTTAGCTCAAATTCGTCTGCTACCTTTTTTACATATCTTTCTAAATCTTTTGTAACCTTCCTATATACACTCATATCACCCCCTATGGGGTCATCTATTTCTCCATCTTTTCCGTGAAACTCTGTAAGGAGAAAAACCTTATCTTTACCTTTGGGTAGAAGGCTATAAACCTCATTTTTATGGAAAATTTCCATACAGAGAATAAGATCAGAAGTTCCTACTATTTTTCTATTAATATGCCTTGAGCGATGCTCTTCTATATTGTAACCACGTTCATGTGCAGCCAGTACAGCATTTTTTGTTGGAAGAAATCCATCTCCAGCAAGAATACCACAAGAAGAAACATGTACATTTTTCAATCTTTTCTCCTGTAGAAATTTTTTTAATATCCCTTCCGCAATGGGGCTCCTGCAACTGTTTCCTGTACAGACAAAAAGGACATTGAAAACGATGGATTTATCAAACCTTGCCTTTGATGGAATGTAACGTTCAACAGTGAATATACTAATGCTGCCTTTTCTTCGTAGAACAAAAGGATAATGAGCGAGATCAAGAATTGTTGAAGGTATGCCACTTGGAATAGTGTCATTCATTAACAGTAGGTCCACATCAAGTTTGATATTCTTATAACTTGTTGGTGGCATTTCACCAGAAATATTTGCACTGGTGGTTGCAAGTGATTTTTTATAACGCATTAGGAGTCTCTTAAGAAAATTGTTATCAGGAATCCTGATGCTGATTGTCTTATTTCTGCTCAAGAGTCCCTGGGGGGCTCTCTTTTTTGCTTTCATAATGAGAGTCAGTGGACCTGGAAAAAAATTCTCACAAAGTCTCCTTCTTGTATTAGTCGGTTTTATTACAAAGTCACGTATTAGTCTCTTATGAGAAATAAACATAACGAGTGGTTTTTCTCTCTTCCTCTTCTTCATTTTAAAAATCCTTGTAATTGCACTATTATCGTCAGCATCACAGCCAATACCATAAACAGTATCAGTTGGGAATGCAATGACACCGCTTTTTCTCAAGACGGAAATAGCTTCTTCCAAGCCTTTGTTATCGGTTCGGTATATTCCCCTTTTCATAATGTAGATATATCATAAAATTGTAAAAAAAACAAGCAAGAATTAAAAGATTTGCTTCAAAATGCCAATTTTTAACTATTTTACTATCGTACCCAAATTTTAGTGGAAACCCTTCTTTTTTTCTTGACAAGAGAAATGTCTTAATATATTATGTTGATATTAGATTGACTAATAAGTGAAAGCAAGAGAAGGAGGAGAGAATGTATTTCAAGGTAAATAAGGACGTACTCTTTGAAAAACTACAATTAGTTGCGAGTATTCTCCCACAGAGAACTACTCTTCTTGTGCTCGGTAATATCAAAATTACTGTCGAAAAGAAAACTGTTTGCCTAAGCGCCACAGACCTTGATATTTCCCTCGATACAACTTTTCAAACAGAGGTAATAAAGGAAGGCAGTATAACTGTTCCTGGAAGACGACTCCTTGAGACGGTGAGAGATCTACCACCCTGTGAGATAGAGATTAAGGTTATAGATGACTTTGTTGAACTACGATATGATAGAGGGGTATATAAAATGCCAGCCATCCCTATAGATGAATATCCTGAAATACCGGAAATATCAGGGAAAAATCATTTTCCCTTTCCTTCTAACCTTCTAAAGAATTCTGTCCTGAAGACTGCCTTTGCTGCATCAAAGGAACCTGGAAGAAGAGCCCTTTCTGGCATACACTGGCATATTTTTAACAACGAATCCATTATGGTGACAACTGATGGAAGAAAACTTGCTTTCTATAAATGTTTAATAAAAAAAGAGGAAACGATAAAGGTCAATATTCCTCCTAAGGCTTTAAGAACCTTAATAGGTTATATAGGCGACGAAGAGTTTGATATAGATATTAAATATGATGAAACCAAAATAGGTTTTTATCTTAAGGATACAACAATCATTGCGAGATTAATTGAAGAGGTTTTCCCTGATTACAAACAGGTTATACCTAAGGACAACAAAAAGGTATTAGAAATTTCAAGAAAAGAACTTTTAAATGCTCTTAAAACGGTATCTATCTATGCAGACAGCACAAGCCATCTTGTAAGTCTCGATATAGAACCAAAGACTCTTCGAGTTTATACTGAGACTGAACTTGGTTCAGGCGAAGAACATCTTCAATGCACATTCAATGAAAAATCAATAACAGTAAATTTTAACGCATCGTATCTTTCTGAGATATTGAGGAATCTAGATGAAGAAATAGTAGCATTTTATATCAATACACCCAAAACAGCTGTTATACTTACACATAAGAAGAAGAAAAAAGAAGAACTCATCTATCTCTTAATGCCCATAATAACATCATAGCACGATACAAAAAAATTTCAAAATATTAAATCCATATATCAAATCCCATTTCTTCCCCCTTGCATTATTTTGTTTTTCATTGTTGTTTTTTTCGTTATTGGATTTTTTTATTTATTACTTTTAGCCCTTGTATTTCTTTCTCGCTTCCTCTAATATATTTTTTTCATAAGGGGTTAGTCCGTTAAGTCCAACCTTTGATAATTTCCTAAGAACATCGTTTACCTTGTCCTCAAAATCTGTGTCATCAATTTCAACATCAATGTCTTTCTCCTTTTTTTCTACAAAAATCAGTCTTCTCCATCTCCGCCCTTTCCCTTTCAGGAATCTCAAATAAAGGAAACCAATAAGGAGACCTCCAAGATGAGCGATATGAGCGATATTATCCCTTGAGCCACTGAATGCTGCAATAAATTCAATAACTCCAAATATGAGAACAAGGAATTTCGCCTTTATAGGAAGAAAGAAATAGAGATAGACATATCTGTTTGGGAATGTAAGTCCAAATGCAAGGAGAAGTCCATATATAGCACCAGAGGCTCCTATAGTAGGAATAATAGAATTATGCTTTGCAATTACATAGACGATACCAGCTCCTATTCCAGTAATGAAATAATACTTAAGAAATTCATTCCTTCCCCAGATAGATTCAAGTTCTGAACCAAACATCCAGAGAACAAACATATTGAAAAAGAGATGGAAAAAACCACCATGTAGAAACATATATGTGAAGAGCTGCCATATATAATATTTCTTAACAACAAGGAGAGGCACAAGGCCAAACATTGAATTTATTTCACCACGAAAGAGAAGTTGAATAAAAAATACCGCTATATTGATAATAATCAGTGCTCTAACGGCACCTGAGAAGTGTGGTCTTAAAAATTGCGAATTTGTTCTAAATTCATAATCTCTCATAATACCTCTTTACTTTATTTCCTATCTCTATTAATTTATTATATCATAAAAAAAAAATTTTTCAAGGGAAAAAACAACATCGTTTTTTCTATGAAAAATTGACAATTTACAATTTTTAGGAAAAACCACACAAAAAACTTGACAATAAAGAATTTTATCTTTATATTATGCTTATAATGTCAACAAAAACTTACTGTAAATATAAAGAGAAGAGGGGGGAGAGATAAGGTTCATTAACAAAGAAAATGCTCAATACTTGAAAGACCATTTCAGCAATTTTGAAAACACCGTCAATATTCTCTATTTTAATTCAGCAAAAAAAAAATCCGGATTTCTGTCTTTCAACAAAGTCAATTTTGTACGAACTCAACAGCATCTCTCCAAAAATAAATCTTAAAATTTTTGATTTTGACAAGGATAAAAATACTGTACATAAATACAATATTATGATGCCACCTGCAACAGTGATTCAATCAAATACCGATATAGGTCTCAGATACTATGGTATTCCAAGTGGTTATGAATTCAGCACCCTTATTAACTCAATTACAATCGTGGGGAGAGGAAGAATTGACATACCAAGAGAGGTCAGGGAAAAGTCAATTCTTGTAAAGAAAAAAGTGGAAATACTTGTCTTTGTGATACCATCCTGCCCCTACTGTCCAAGAGCAGCCGTTATAGCTCACAAACTTGCTTATATAAATGAGCATATCGAAGGAACTGTAATAGAGGCAAACGAATTCCCTGAACTATCAAGAGAATTCAATGTGATGGCAGTACCAAAAACAGTGATAAATAAAAGACATTCCTTTGAAGGAGCCTTTAGTGAAGAACGGTTCTTTGAGGAATTAATAAAAGGAATATCTTAAAGGAAACCTTATGCTTGACTTAAAATTTCAAAGTGAAACATATAATAAGAATGTAGAAGAAAAAGATTATGATGTTATTATTCTGGGTGCTGGTCCAACGGGACTAACTGCAGGAATTTATACTGGTCGAGCATTACTAAAAACGCTCATAATAGAAGAGAGAATGATCGGTGGTGAGGCAGCATCAACGGTGAAGATAGAAAATTATCCTGGTTTTCCAGATGGTATATCAGGAATGGAACTTACAGAAAGGATGAAAAAACAGGCGGAAAAATTTGGTGCAAAAATAGTTATAAGTAATACGAAAGAGGTAGACTTAACAAGTAAAATAAAAAGAGTAAAAACGGATAATGGAGAATTCCATTCAAAAGTAATTATTATCGCAACGGGTTCATCACCAAAAAGTCTCAATGTCCCAGGAGAAAAAAAATTTAAGGGAAGAGGAGTCTCCTACTGCTCGACCTGTGACGCTCCATTCTTTAAGGATAAAGCCATAGCAGTAATCGGTGCAGGAAGTTCAGGCATTCAGGAAGGATTATTTCTTCTTGAATATGTGAAATCTATAAAATTCGTAGAGTTCCTGCAGAAAATGACCGCTGAAAAAATCCTTCAAGAAAGAATAAAAAAAAGAGAGAATGTTGAATTCTTCCTTAATCACAGACTCCTCTCCATAAATGGGAAACAAACAGTTGAATCTATCACAGTAGAGAATAGAGGAACGGGGGAGAAAAAGGATATTCCTGTATCGGGTGTTTTCATATATGTGGGACTAAAGCCCAATACAGAGCTTTTCAAGGATACTCCAAAACTCGACAAGTACGGATTTGTTATTACAGATGAATATCTGAAAACATCTCAGGATGGAATCTTTGCAGCAGGTGATGTTAGAAAAAAGATACTCAGACAGGTGGCAACTGCAGTTGGTGACGGAGCGAGCGCAGCTTTTTCTGCTCAAACCTATATTGAGAAGTTAGAATCTTGAACTGCAACATTCTAAAAACCAAAGAACAATTTTACACAATCCATGGAATTAATTTCACCAGAATAAGGAAGATTTTAAGTAAATGAGTGATAAGAAAATGCACAGGGTCATTGTTTTTTCTACCCCTACGTGTGCCTGGTGCAGAAGAACAAAACAGTATCTAAGGGAGAACAGAATCTCTTTTAAGGAAGTTGATGTTTCGAGGGATAGACATGCAGCAATGGATATAATGAGAAGAACGGGTCAAACAGGCGTCCCCGTTGTCCTCATTGATAATAGGCCTGTTGTTGGATTCAATAAACCATTGATAAACAGACTTCTCGGTATAAAGTAGCCATAGGCTTTAACTTGCGTAAAATGACTCAATGACTTAATTGAAAGGAGGTCTTATGAAAAGAAGTATAACAATTGCTATTCTTTCATTTCTTACAGTTATCTTGATCTCCAACTGTAGAAATCATGAAACTGGTGAAGAACCTCAACAGGGTGAAACTTCAAGGAAAGAAGCAACCGATTTTACACTTGAGGGGCTTGACGGTGTAGAAAGAACACTGAGCAACCAGAAAGGGAAGGTTGTACTCGTTGATTTCTGGGCACCCTGGTGCGCACCATGTAAAGCTGAGATTCCACATCTAAAAAAGCTCTACGACTCATATAAGGATAAAGGATTGGTTGTGTGGGGAGTTGGTCTTGATGATGAGGAAAATTTGCGCAAATTTGCCAAGGATTATGCTATAGATTATCCCATACTTATTGGTAGTACATCCTTAGCATACAAATACAAAGTTCAGGGAATTCCAACGACCTTTCTATTCGATAAAAAGAATAGAATCGCATACAGACATGTTGGATTTGCTCCCGGAATGGAAAAAGATCTGAAAAAAGAAGTCTCTCAATTACTAAAAGAATAACAGTTTATATCAGTATTTAAATTTTGTTTTTCTGGAAGAGAGGTTGTTCATGCGTCTGTTTCTCAAGAAAATTTATAAAAACAGATCTCTTCTTGTAATCATTACTATCATACTTTCATGCCAATCCCTTAATCCAGGTGCTTTTGTAGAATTCGCTTCAGGGTATAACATTCCTTTCGGAGAATGGAGTAAGGTCTTTGGCAAAGGATTCTGTTTTGGTGGGGTGGTCGGATTCTCTTTTTCTGAATACGTAAATCCAGGGATTGGCGGTTTTCTTATCTTTCCAAAAACCGGAAGGAGTGTTGAGACCGAATATAAAAGGATTCACGATACGGAATCCATTTCGCTCTTCACAACTACAGGATTTATCTATCTCGGGAACAGAATGGAGTTCGCACTCTCTGAAAAGAATATCATTACAGTTGAAATAGGGTATGGTTTCCATTCTCAGAGAAATAATGTAACAGTTATCTACAATAGTTATGAATGTATAGATAATTTCTCTGGCTCAGGACCCTTTATAGGTTTTGGTCTCAAAAAGAATATTAGTTTTTCTATTTTCGATTATATCCATCCTTTCCTTAAACTCTACTACTCACCGAATAAGGTCTATTATCATATAATAGATAGGAGTTTTTCAATTGATAACTTTTACGTAGCAGATAAAAGGATTGGGGTTTTTGTAGGGATAACAATTATAGTTATAGGAGAGGAGTAGAGTAACAGGTTCACTTCCCTATGAATAAAAGAGAGATGTTAAAGGGGTTATAAATGCACTTACAGAAAAGCAATTTTTCAAGAGATCCACATCAATATATATTAAATCACAAATCTTTGCAGTTTAATCTCATTCCTTTAAACAAGGAGGGAGCGTGAAAAATCTTAAAAAGACTATCTATTCAGCAGCCATCTTTTTATTCCTGTTTACAACATCAATTTTTGCAGATGAGCTTACAGAGATTATAAATGCAATATTGGAAAAGGGCGCTCGATGGAAGGCTGGCATAACATCTGTTTCAATCCTTTCACATCAGGAGAGGAAAAACCTTCTTGGTGGTGGTAAAACCCTCTTCCCACCAGAAGATAGAAAAATTTCTCCACCAATAAAAAAAATGTATCCACTCACTCTTGACTGGAGGGATTACAATGGAAAGGATTATACTACACCTGTCAAGGACCAGGGTACCTGCGGTTCCTGCTGGGCATTTGGTACACTTGGAACACTCGAGGCAATGATAAATGTAAAAGCAGACAGTGAGAATCCGGAAATGGATCTTTCAGAACAGGAACTCCTCTCCTGCAGTCCTGGCTCCTGCAATGGTTATAAAATAGATTCGACCTGTCAATATGTAAAAGATTACGGTGCATCTGAAGAAGCCTGTTTTCCATACATGGCAGATGACAATATTCCCTGTTCAGACAGATGTGATGAAGCAGTATTCACAAATAGGAGGATTGAAGACTTTGATTGGTGTTTTAACTCTGTTGATGGATTAAAGGAACATTTACAGTATGGACCCATAGATGTTCGATTTCAGGTATATGAAGATTTCTACTCATACACAGCTGGCGTTTACAAACATGTCTATGGCTCCTTTGAGGGCTGGCACATAGTCAATATGATTGGATGGAACGACACAGACACCTGCTGGATAGTCAAGAATAGTTGGGGTAAAAACTGGGGAGAAGAGGGTTACTTTCGCATTGCTTATGGAGAGTGTTCTATTGAAGACTATGCAATCTGGTTGACACCAGAACCATCACACTATCCATACATCAAAAATGTTTCTACTATCCTGAATGATTCTATCTACGGTGATGGAGATGGTGTACTCAACCCTGGCGAGACTGCAGACATCTATATTACTCTAAAAAACTACCCAGGATGGTCAGATGCATTCTCTACTGATGCAACCCTAAGGACAGATGAAACTGGTGTCTTCATAGAAGATTCAATTGCAGTATATGGAACCATTGTGAGCGATACAGCCATAACAAATACCCTTGATCCATTTACACTTTCCGTTAATCCGTTCATTGAACCAGGGGAAAAAGGTTTTGACCTTTTTGTAACCGCACTTGGAGACAGTGGTGATCCCTACTGGGTTAAACTTCCTTTCATTATTGAGATTGGATGGAACCAATATGGCTGGCCCGCTTTTACAGGTATTGTAAAGAGTTCACCATGTATTATAGACCTCTCTGGAGATGTGCGAAAGGAGGTAATATTTGGCTCTGATGATGCAAATCTTTACGTAAAGGATTACAAGGCAGAAGATGTTACAGGATTTCCTCTGAAAATAGGGAATAAGATTTGGAGTTCAACAGCCTGCGGTGATGTGGATAATGACGGGATAATGGATATTTCCTTTGGTGGTTTCAACGGGAATATTTACTTAGTCAAGAATGATGGAAGTATCGTTTTCAATATATCCACAGGTGGACCGGTTACAGCAACACCTGCTCTATTTGACCTGGATAGCGATAGTAAACTTGAGATTATAATAGGGAGTTTTAGTAAGAAATTATACGTACTAAAAAGTGATGGAACAAGTTACAACGATAGCTTTCCATTTGCATCGCCTGATGGTGGCGTAATCTACTCTGGAGTGACTCTATGTGACCTTGATGGCGATAATAAAAGGGAAATTGTATATGCAACACTTTCAGGAAATATTTATGCGCTTAAAGATGATGGGACCATTGTGCCTGGATGGCCCTATCATATAGGCGGACAAATATACGGTTCCCCATCTTCTGCAAACCTTGATGGAACTGGTATGAAGGTAGTCGTAGGTTCCACAAATGATACACTTGTTATACTTAACGGAGATGGTTCACTCAACTTACAGATTGCTGTTTCAGGTGAAATAAGGACATCTCCTTCCTTCGCTGATATTGACAATGACAACGATCTTGAGATTTTCTTCAGCTGCTCTGACAGTTCTGTTTACGGATTCCACCACAATGGGTATCCTGTCTCAGGTTGGCCTTTCAAAACAGACGCTCCTGTAAAATCATCTCCCTGTTTCTCTGACCTTGACAATGACGGAAAACCAGAGGTAATAGCTGCATCGGAAAGTGGTACAGTCTATGTTATAGACAGTGACGGTTCTATTATTACTCCCTATCCACTCGCAATACCTGCTTCTGCGACTTCTCCTGCAGTAAGTGATATTGATATGGATGGAGATGAGGAGATTATCATAGGAACATCCGTAGGAGTCACGGTTCTTGATCACAAAGAGCAATCAGGTTCTGGCTTATACTGGAATATGTTCAGATGTAACCCTTATAGAACAGGTTGCTATGAAGATATATTCATATGTGTTAAAGAAAAGGAGGTGAAAAAACATAAGATTGCCCGACTCTTTCCAAACCCCTTCGCTTCTTCATTGAAACTTTTCCTCTCTGAAACAATAAATGGTCCTGTCGAAATCTCTGTCTACAACATCGCGGGTCAGAAGGTGAGAACAATCTTTTCCCAAAAAGGAGAGAGCATTATCATCTGGGATGGAAAAACAAATGCTGGGATTGAGTTACCATCAGGAACATATTTCATCACCGTGAAAATAGCAGAATCTGGAAAACAGCTCTTAAAGGAAAAGGTCGTTAAGATGCGATAGAACGTAGGATAATGTTCGAAGCTCAAATGATAAAAAAATTCCTAATTCCCAGTTTTCAATTCCTAATTAAATATGAGTTGCTTGTTCCTCTCCTTTTTCTGCTGATAATTGGTTGCAGTTCAGTTCGTTTTAGTTCTAAGCGACCAAGCTTCAATCTAACTGATGATGAAAAGGAGTTAAGAAAGGATATAGTAGTTGAAGCATTAAAATACAAAGGGGTAGGATATCTTTATGGAGGTAGTTCACCCTTCGGTTTTGACTGTTCTGGGTTTGTACAGTTCGTATATGAAAAATTTGGGATAAACCTTCCAAGAACAGTAAAGGAAATGGAAAAAAAGGGTACATGGGTTAAAAGGCAAGACCTTATTGCTGGGGATCTGGTTATTTTTCATAACCCCCGGCATGTTGGCATCTATGCAAGCAAGGGAAAATTTGTCCATGCCTCCACATCGAGGGGTGTAGTGCGCGACAAATTGGACAGTGAATATTACCAAAAGCGGTTTGTTGGTGGGAAAAATATTATCTCAAGTCTTTCTTTCTAATTCTGACACTAATCTCCATAGATTTGCTCAACCTTTACATATTTCTCCGTTTCTCCCATCCTCCGATACTCCCTCTCACCTATTTGTCTATTTTAAGTTACTCTTCTGTGCCCTGGGGTGTGCCTTCATATATACCTTTTTCAATCTATTTACTGTGATATGGGTATATACTTGCGTTGTTGAAAGTGAAGAATGACCAAGCAATTCCTGAACAGAACGTATATCCGCCCCCCTTTCTAAAAGATGTGTTGCAAACGAGTGACGTAAAGTATGCGGGCTTGCTCTTGTAAGGAGAGCAACCTTTCTTATGAAACCGTTAACTATCCGCTGAAGACTTCTTGTTGATAGTCTTCCACCATCTTTATTCAGGAAAAAAGCCTTCTCCTCCTTTTTTTTAAACAGTTTTATCCTTGCTCGCAGGTAATCATTAAGTGCTGAACGCGCCATCTCTCCAAGAGGCAATATCCTTTCCTTTCCACCTTTCCCTTTCACCCTAACTGTCCCTCGTGAAATATTAATACTATAATCATCCAACTGGCAGAGCTCACCAGCCCTTATGCCTGTTCCATAGAGGAGTTCAAGGATTGCCTTGTTTCTAATATCTGTAGGTTTATTGCCAACAGGCAAATTCATTAAATGTTCAGCATCTAATTGGGTAAGAAAGGATGGAATTTTTTTTTCCTTCCTGGGCGATTTTACTATAGTAGCCGGGTTATTCCTGATAAAACTCCTCTTTGTAAGAAATGAAAAGAATGACTTTACTGCCGCTAACTTTCTTTCTGCTGAGGATTTTTTGAATCCACCCCTTATAAGCGAACCTACAAAATTCCGTATATGTCTGTAATCAACATTCTCAATATCAAAAACTTTGCAATCATCCTTAAGGTAATCGATGAATTGCAAGAGATCTTTCCTGTAAGACCTCTGGGTATAGGGTGAGAAATGTTTCTCAACCTTGAGATATTCAGCAAATTGATTAAGCCCCTCCTCTATTTCCATATTTCCCTTAAATAACTAAGTGCTAAATATCAGAAAATAATTCATACTCAATTGGATGAACAGTTTTTCTGACTCGCCTTATATCTTCTCTTTTTATCCTCAACCATTCATCTATCACCCTATCATTAAAGACATCACCCTGTTTCAAGAACTCTCTATCTACATCAAGACTACTTAATGCTTCTTCGAAACTATCTGGAATAGGTGTAAGGCCTGCAATTTTCTTCTCATAAAGATTTATATTGGAAGGTATACCTGGATCAATTTTATTTTTTATACCATCTATACCTGCGAGAAGAAGCGAAGAAAGTAACAAATATGGATTAGATGTTGCATCTGAGATCCTGAATTCTATTCTTTTCTGAGTGGGTTCACTAACATATAATGGTATTCTGATGGCAGCACTTCTGTTTGCTGCAGAATAGCTAAAGAGAACAGGTGCTTTATATCCCGGTATCAACCTTCTAAAAGAGTTCGTTGATGCACAGGCAAATCCAGTGATTGCCCTTCCATGTTTTATTATCCCACCAATAAAATAGAGAGCGGTTTTACTTAAATCCTCTAAACCTTCTTTATCATAAAATATAGATTTTTTACTCTTTTCCAGATAAAGGTGTATGTGCATCCCGTTTCCAGACATAATGTTTAGTGGTTTTGGTAAAAAGATAGCAATTTGACCGGACTGTTCTGAAATCTTTCTTATCAAATATTTCGCTTTCACTATATCATCTGCTGTTCCGAGCAGTGGTTTGAAAAGTACCTCGATTTCTACCTGTGATGGACCTCCTCCCTCATGATGATGATACTTAACAGGTATTCCAGCGTCTTCAAGACCTTCTGTAATCTTGCACCTTATTGAGTGCAATTTATCAAAGGGTTCTTCTATATGATAACCCCCACCTTCTCGTATCCACGAACAAGCATTATCTTCATCAAGAGGAGCCTCGGAAGAAATAACCTTAAATAGAGACCTATCTCCCTTTATGTTGAAAGAAACTCTATCAAAAATGTGGAATTCAAATTCAGGGCTGGCAATAAAATCATCAGCAATACCAGTTTTTCTCAAGTATTTCTCCGCTCTTTTTGCGAGCCCTCTAGGACAGGAAGGGATAGACTTTCTTTTTTCACAGTCACAGACATCGCAGATAAAGGATATTGTCTTGGATCTTTTCACAACATCTAAAAAACCTGTCCTTGTGTCGGGGATGATAACAGCATCCGCACTCTCTACTGATGCAAATCCTTGAAGGCTTGACGCATCAATACCTTCACCTTCCTCAAGCCTTTTCTTATTAACTTTATTCGCCGGTAACGTCAGATGGTGCAACCTTCCTTCAAGGTCAACATATTTGAGATCTATCTCTTCAACATTTTTCTTTTTTATAAATGTAATAACATCATTTGTTTTCTTAAACACCATAGCCCCTGGTACAATATTCTTATACCAAATCAGACATGTTTCTCTTTATAGGGTATCTTATCCCTCTTTCCTTAACCGTGCAGGAAGTATCTCAAGCTGGGTTCTGTATTTTGCAACGGTCCTTCTTGCTATGTGTATACCTTCTCTACCAAGTATTTCAACTATCTCTTTATCCTGCAGAGGATGTTTTTTATCCTCATTTTCTACCAATATTCTTATCCTATCCTTTACACTCCTTGTCGAAATATCAATATCATTTTCCCGTGCAATCCTTCCACTGAAGAAGAATTTCAATTCTAAAAGCCCTCTTGGTGTATCAATGTACTTTCCTTGCACTATCCTGCTAACTGTTGACTCGTGGAGTCCAACCGTTTCAGCGACGTTCTGCATTGTAAGAGGAGCAAGTTTTGAAATCCCCTCTTCAAAAAACCCCATCTGTGTTTCAACAATAAACCGTGCAACCTTAAGGATTGAGCGTCTTCTTTCTTCAAGACCTCTCATCAGATTAAGAGCAGAATTTAATTTCTGTTTTATAAATTCCTTTTCCTCCTTCAATAAACTCTCTTTCTCATATAAGATCTCCTTATAGTAGGAATTAATCCTTAAGCTGGGGAGTGTAGTCTCATTTATCATAACTTCATACCCATCGTCCATCTCCTTTAATATTAGATCTGGGGTAATGTATCTTATTTCGCTACTTCCCAATCCTCTAAATGGTTTCGGGTTGAGGGAAGAAATTATTTCAACCGCCTCTTTTACCCTTATTTCGGAAACCCCAAGTTGCTTTTTTATCTTATAGTATTGTTTAGCTCCAACCTCTTTGAGAAAATCATTTACAATCTTTACTTCAACAGAATCTTCTTCGTATCCATTTTGATAAAGCTGTATTGTGAGACATTCCTCCACTGTCCTCGAGCCCACACCCGCTGGGTCAAAGGTTTGAACAAGTCTCAGGGTACCGAGAACTTCAGGTTCCGGGACATTGAGAACTTCTGCTATCTCCTTAATATCTATATCAAGAAATCCATCATCATCAAGAGAATCTATGATGTATTCCCCTATAATCCTCGATTGGTCATCTCTTGTGTTCAAATGGAGTTGTTCAAGCAAATGGTCTCTTGTTGATGGTTGAGCAACAGGTACCCTCTCTGGCATCTCATCCGACACATATTGAAAAGGTCTGTAATAATAATCATGCTCTCCCTGAAAAAATTCTGCCCAGTCAACCTCCCTGATCTCTTTTTTTACTGCTTTTTCCCGACGAGGGACTGTCTCCTGTTCCTCCTCTATTTCCTGCTGTTCTTCAAGGAGAGGATTTTTGATAAGTTCATTCCTCACAGTCTGTTCAAGCTCAAGGTATGGCATCTGAAGCAATTTGAGAAGTTGATAGAGTTGCGGTGTAAGGGTCTGTTTTAATGTTACACGGAGTTCTAACTTAAGGTTTTTCATAATCTAAACTTCTCTCCTAAATAAACCTTTCTTGCTTCCTTATTTTCTGTCAATTCCTCAGGTGTTCCCTGAAAGAGTATTTTTCCCTCATACATTATATACGCCCTATCTGTTATCTCAAGAGTTTCTCTTACATTATGGTCTGTAATCAAAACACCGATACCTCTACTTCTTAATTGATGAATAACATTCTGAATATCCTGCCTTACAATTGGGTCAATACCTGTAAAAGGTTCGTCAAGAAGAATAAATGCGGGGTCAGTAACAAGCGCCCTTGCAACCTCTGTCCTTCTTCTTTCTCCACCTGAAAGGGTATATGCTCTCTGTTTTGCCAGTTTCTCGATCTTTAATTCACATAGCAAACTCTCTACTTTTTCCCTCCGTTCCTTTTTTGTTAACGGAAGCATCTCAAGGATTGCCAGAATGTTTTCCTCTACTGTCAATTTTCGAAATATAGAGGCTTCCTGGGGAAGATACGATATACCCAGTCTTGCCCTTTTAAACATCGGAAAGAAGGTAATCTTTTGGTCATCGAAATAAATATTACCTTCCTCTGGCTGAATAACACCAACAATCATATAGAATGTTGTCGTCTTACCTGCACCATTTGGTCCGAGGAGTCCGACAACCTCTTGCTGATTAACCTCAAGACTAAGTTTATTCACTACCGTTTTACCTCTATAGCTTTTTACAAGTCTCTCAGTTCTCAAAATACTATTCATCCTATTTCTCTTCCTCCTTCACCTTCCTATAAGATCCCTTAGCATTTCCAACCACAATAATTCTGTCTGTCTTTCCATCCTTAAAAAAAATGCTGATTGTATCACCCATAATATCATTAGTTGCACCATCCGAAAAAGTATAATTGCCTTTTGCATTATTAGTTGCAACTGTCTTAACAATCTCCCTTTTTTTAAGAAATACCTCTATTGAAGACCCGGTGAGTGTGGATTTCCCCTCCTGTTCAATAGTAGGCTCTTCTTGTAGGTAAATCCTTTCACTATCGGAATAGTACTCAAGATACCCTGCCCTTGCAATAATACTATCTTCACGTACCTTCACATTTCCCTTACAAGACATAAAATTTTCTTTCCTCTTTATCCTCAGTGTATCCCCTGTTATCGTTATCTTCTTATCTTTTTCAAAAAGTGTTAATTCTGGATTATCCGTTATAAAACCCTCCTCATTCACAAAATCGTATTCACCATAATCACCTGTTACCTCTGTATTCTGTTCTCTGTCTATAAGAATCACACTTCCCCATGCCTCTGAAAGCTTTGTCTCCTTAAAATAGACGAGCGAATCTGCCTTCAACACCTGCTTCCCATCTCGTAATTCAACTGTATCTACAAGAACTGCCATCCTTTCCTCTTTAAAATATTTTGCAATCTTCGAGGTTATAATCGTTCCCTCATCATCAATCTTAACGTTGCTTATTATTTCTGCCATCTGTTCATTCTCATATGCATATCCTTCATCACCTGTTATGATAGTCCTACCATGGGTAATCTTTATATTACCAATAAGGTGACTAACCCTGCCTTCACCTGTCTCATCGAGGGTAACCTTATCCGCTGTTATGACGTATTGTTCCCTATCCTTTCGAGTGAAAAGTTCGTCAGGCTCTCTTACGAGAAAAACTGAACTCAAAATTTGTAAGAATATCAATAGAACCATTTCCTAATCCTCTTTTATATCTCGAGAGATAGCATGGAAATCTTTTTTTATCTCTATATGTTCAAGGTTTGGGTCGCTCTCCATTCCCTTCCCTGTAATAATAGAATGTTTTTTGGTTATCTCGACAAAATCTTCTGTAACGATCTTCTTCCTTTTATTATTCCAGTCTAAATAGTCAGTTTTCAAAATAGTACTATCTTTTGAAGTTACCTTAACATGACCTGTTGCACTCATATCACCACTAACTGAATAGACAACCCCACTATCAGATATTAAGGTAGAATTATATATTCCCTTCGAATCATAAAACTCCACTATTACATCGTAAATCTTGATAGAATCATCATAATTATTTGCACGCTCTGCTTTAAGAACCCAGTTCTTTTTATTGCCTTTTGTATCCACAAGGACAAATTTCTCCGCCCCTTCCCTCGGTGCAAGTGTTATTTCATCCTTCTTCTTGGATTCCTGATCTCTCTGGCAGTAAATTATGGAGAATAATAATAAGATAAGAAGAAAAACTTTTTTCAAGAGTTACCCCCATCTTTTGTGAAACCAAACCCATTCTTCCGGGTAGTTAGTAATAAAACATTCAATAGCTTTTGAACATCTTTTTGTGTTTTCAAAAATATCCATTTTCTGATTACCACTCTTCGTAATCATCACTTCTTCGCCAACCTCAATCAAATGAGTATCATCCTTGAGTCTATGAATAGCAATGGGAATAACAGGTGCACCTGTCTTCATTGCAAGATATGCGGGACCAATGGGTGTATTCGCTTTACGTCCAAGAAAATCAATAGAAACACTGTTCATTTTTGTATTCTGATCCATCAAAATACCTACTATCTCGCCGAGAAGGAGTTTTTTAAACGCAACAATAGGAGAACGTGCCTTGTCTATTATTCGAACATTAAAAGCTCTCCTGATACGATTTATCTCTTCATTCACATTCTTATCGTAGACCTCCCTCGCAATAACATTCACAGGATAACCCTTTTGTGAGAAATATGCAGCAATAAGTTCCCAGCATCCAAGATGAGCCGTGATAACAATCAATCCCTTTCCCCTGTCAAAAAGCTTTCTAAAATTACTACCATTTTTGAGTTTTACAATTCTGTCGAGTTCTCCATTCTTAAATTTAGTAAGTCTGAGTGCATCAGCAAGGTTCTTACCCATCTTCTTGAAATTTTTAACCACAAAATACTTTCTATATACATTATTCTCTACAGCAGGAAAGATATAATTTACATTCTCAAAGGAAGCCTTCCTTGCCACCTTTGAAAGTTTATAGACTGCAATTCCCACAAGATTTCCTATAAAGAGGGCTAAACCTCTTGGAATGACTCTAAATAAGAAAATGAAAAATCTCAAAATACTATAAATATACACATGTCTAATTTTTTTCATATATAAAAACTAACATAGAATATTGCGGTTGTCAAGTCAATTTAGAGGGTCTCCGAAAAACCTGAGACCTCTGATGACATAGATTTTTGAGTTTTCAGAAATCTCTATTTTTTTCAGAACCTTTTTAATAAAATTCTGTCTATTAACAATGAAGGAGGTGATAGGAATGAAACAGAGTCTTGAAGTATTTGATCTGAAAAAAACTTCAGAAATTTATCTACGGGTTTCGCTTATTTTAACCCTGGTCATCTTTATACTCCTCTTCTTTCTTTTCCCCCGTTACAAACCACATCCTTATGTTATGAGAAACATTGTAGGATCAACAAGGGTTATTCCTACAGACCCAATCGTCAAACCTGTAATTCCCAAACCATTACCAAAGCCAAGGATCCCTGTCCCTACTGATAACCCTAACGAAATAGAGAATGCTATTATACCGACAGACAGTACTCTATTTGAACGATTTGGCGAAGAAGATCCTCTTGCGATACCTCCGCCAGATATGTTTATCCCCTGCGAGAAATACCCTAAACTTATCTATGCACCAGCTCCCGAATATCCATCCATTGCAAGGGCTGCTGGCATCAAGGGAAAGGTTTTCCTTCAGGTATTCGTGGGAAAAGACGGAAAACCAAAGAAGATCTTTGTAACAAAATCAGAGGTTACTGCTGACTGTGACAGTGTAGCTGTAAGAACGGCATGGAATTTCAGATTTTCTCCTGCTTTGCAGCGTGATAAGCCTATAGGTGTCTGGGTTTCAATGCCAATTATATTTAAGCTGCAATAGGTTAAAAACAGTCAATCGTTATTCGTCAATAATCAATTTGAAAGTCGAGACCACTCAGTCCCGACTTTCTTTTTTAAAATCGACAATACGCAACCGCAGTCTTCAGCCTGCGTTTTGTTATCATTGCGAGCCTGCTAAAGGCAGGCGTGGCAATCTCGTTATCTCTTTCTTGTGTTTTTATTATAGCACAGCATTCGTTTACAGCGTTTTATCACAACGAAGTGTTTGTTTACAACAAAGTGTTTATTCACAACGCAGCATTTTATTATAACAATGTGTTTGCTTACAGAACACCATTTACAAACGGGGGTGGCATTTTTGTCACAGTTAACTTCTTGTATTTTTTATCTTATGAAAAATGCAATTTAAGTGCGACATTTTTGCCCTTTCTTAAGTTATTATTTTTCTTGAATTACCCAAAAGTTGAAATTTAGTGCGGCATTTTTGCCCCACTTTTTAAATAAAAATTTTCCTCATAGAAAGCAGAAATATTATTTTGAAATTCAAGTTTATATATTATTGCACTTACATTCTTATCTAAAAATCTGGCACAGAATTTGCGTATTTAAGTGGATTGAAAATGTAAGACAGAATAGAAAGAAAAGGAATGTATAAATCGTTGGTAACAGCAAGATGCATTCTGGATTTTCAACGACCTTAGCAAAACCTTAAAGACTTAATAACAATGTGTAGACTGGCTACAAATTTGGAAAGAAAAATTCTTGACATATTCAAAGGAATGTGATAAATTATTAAAAATCAGAAAAACATAAATAAACAGGAGATAAAATGGATAAAGAGAGAAGATTCTGGACAAGGAAAAATGTTTTTCGCCTCCTAATTCTGCTTTTTGTGGGTTCTGTACTTTTCACTTGTAAGTGCTGGGAAAACATCACTTCACCACAATATCCGATTGTAAGATTTATAGAAGCTACAGAAACGTTAAATATAGAAGAAATGTATACCTTTAATTTTGAATATTTGTGTCCTGGAAGATACTATAAAGAAGGTGAATCCCCTCGTTTAAAAGGTTATCTTGAGGATTCATTGATATTTTCATTTTATGCTGACTCAAGTGATACTTCTGGGTTGGGGTGGGAGTGGGAACCATTATCTATAATGACATCTTTATCATATAATTATGACATTACAGCTATAGCAGAGGTTTGGCTTATTTATAAAGATTATGGAGATTCAAAGGAAGAATGGGACAGCACGTATAGTTATCAAACTGTATACTGGAAAGGCGGAGGGCCAGCACAAAATCGCTATTTAATAAAGTGGACAGGGGATGAGCAATTAGCAAGCCCAAATGAAGTTATTGCCCCACCATCAGCATACCCAATTTCGGTAAGGCTTGTAGATGAAACTGGAATAAATGGAATACAGGGTGAACCAGTTTCTTTCACAACAACCTGGGGAACATTTGAGGAGAGTAATAGTGCGGAATATACAGTAAATACATTTCAATGGAATATCACTTTAGGAATAGCTTACGCAAGATTACAATTACCTGGAATAGGAAACGCACAGGTTACTGTTTCTTCTGAGTTTTGTGCAGACTGCATTTTTAATATATATTGTGGAAATGACGATGAGTTATCTCATTTAGATGGACAACAACACGATCCTAACTATCCTCATCAGAGGTGGAGTTATCCAGATGGTGCTGAAATTCCTGGTGATGGTTTTGCATTATTAAAAAATTACGATACTGATAAAGATTTATTTGTAGAAGTGGATTATCAGAGTGGGCTTAACCGAACTCAAA
>Ga0209977_10000010_pt1 | contig 68049 bp, 119 predicted proteins | sample SumtaG_2_FD_183113 | JGI IMG/M metagenome (GOLD analysis project Ga0209977, IMG submission 183113) | Deep subsurface microbial communities from Indian Ocean to uncover new lineages of life (NeLLi) - Sumatra_00607 metaG (SPAdes) (version 2) | ecosystem: Environmental > Aquatic > Marine >...
TAACAGATAACGGAATTGCCCACGTTGCCGAAGGAGAGTACGGAACTAGTCAAAGTCAAGAAAACTGTGAAGCAAAGTGGGATATTATTACTACTGGAGACGCCGACGAGGGTTATGAAGCTTCTAACTGGACTGGAGATTACGGAGACTACTCAGAGTTACATAACGACGAACCCCCATTCCCATTCGACCAGGTGTTCAACCTATACAAAAGTAGATCCACAACGATAGAAAAGGACGTATCTAATAACTTAGAAATTGGTAGCGAAGACGATGCAACTGAAGTTTACTACTACCAAGCAGACGAATTCAAAGTGAATAACATTACAGGTTGGGGAATTCTGCTAATTGACGGTGATATGGTCCTCGGTGGGAATATTGAGTGGCACGGAATAATTATGGTAACTGGTAATTCTTCCACATTTGATGGTGGCGGAAACCAAACCGTGTACGGTGCTTTCCTTGGTAAAGGAGACGTTACAATTAATGGGACACCCAGCTTCTTATGGGATTGTGATGTTATCAACGCTATTAAGGATAAACACTCAATATACAAAATGACTAGTTGGCAAAACAAAATAACGTAAACTTAAACAGGGAGGTAGAAGTGGACTTATATCAAGAAATCTTGAATTTCCAAACAAATGACATTTTCAAAAATGAATCGCCAATACTCATAACAGACCGTGAGCTTCTATGCTACCAGAATGAGATGGTCAAGATTTATTTCTCACGTCAGTTTAACAAAATGGGTATTCCTGGTAAGATACGTGCAATCTTAGACTGGTGTAAAGAAAACGACCGTATAGTGAGTGAAGAACAAGTCTACAGAATAGCACAAAATCCAGTTTGGAAACTCATCGAGTGAGTTCATAACCTCACAAAAAAATCTTACTCCGTCAGACGGGTGAGATTTTTTGTTTATTCCCATAAATCCAAATTCATCTTACAAATAGTATCAAATGAAAGTCGATTAATAGAAAGCATATTATCTTCAAAATATTTTTTATAATTAGAAAGAGCTTGTTTTACTTTTTCTTCTAGAGTATTATCACTAAACTCAACAACTCCTATTTTCTTGTAATAATTTAAAAGTCTAGTTTGGTCTCTAATTAATAACGGAGTTCCACTACACAATATTTCAGTAGATGCTCGTGGACAACCATCCATGGAGTTGCTAGTAACAATACCAAACTTACTCTTGTTTATCAACTTGTTTAGATCCGGTCGTTTCACCCAACCCGCAAATTTAATATTAGTTACATTAAAGCGTCTACAAAGCTCTTCTCCAACTTCTGGTTTATTACCAACATGTACTATATGTAAACTTTTTAAGAAGCTAGATTTAGCAACAGTTGAAATAAAGAACTTTTGACCTTTATGGCGGATTTGAGTAAAATTGCAAATCCAAGATAAATCATATTTTTTTGTTTCAAAGTCTAATGACTTAAAGATTCTAGGATTAGCAGTTTTATAGAACGGAAAGCAATTATAAGATTTGTTAAAATCCCTTTCGTCTTCTAGTAAAATAATATCATATTTACCACCATATTGTGGAAAAAGTCTTCTTCCGGCTCCAAGATAGAGCTTTTTATTGAAGAGACTAGAGTTCTCTCTTACGACTTCGCCATACTCTGGAAAACCCCCACGAAACAAAGAAATGTCTGGGCTTGAGTACTTGTAAACTTCTCTAAAAGACTTAACCCACCGTTGAATAAACTTCTTACCATTGACGTCAAAAACAATATCTCTAGTCTTTCTCTTGGAGAGACGCCAAACAATCACTTCATCAAAAATATCATTTTTCAAATAATACAATAATATTAACAAATAAAAATCATGACAATTGTTTTCAAACGTCTCTAAGTCTCGGTACTTATGATAGTACTCTAGTTCTAAAATGTTACTTCGAAACAACCATATAGTTCTCATTTCACATACTTCTTCAACCTCTTATGTGTTGTGACACTTTTCTTTACTTCTTTAGGAGTTTTTCCTTTGCCTCGCCAGTAAGTACTCGCATGTGCTATATCTTTTACTGAAGCACAAAAACCTTCTGGATCTTTCATAGTTCCCTTCATCTTCTCAACGCACTTGTCAAAAAACTCTTTTTTTGTTGGGTCGATTGCTAACGACTTCGCAAATTTAATTACACTACCCTTATCCCAACCTCTTGGAAATTTCTTCCAACCAGCTTCTTGTATCTTTGTTAAGTATCTTTCTAAAATAGTCATCTTACTTACCTCTAATTTTTTATTTTGTTCTTACTATATATATTAATAACTGAACATTAATTGGAGGTTTATCATGAGAGAAACTCAGATTTTTGGTCTCAGTGACATAGCAAGGGAATTCCTTGAAGAGAACGTAAAACATGTACCTTGTTCTCCATGTCCTCACTGTGGGAAAATGATGTCAACTCGAATGGATATGGAACAATACGAAGACGCTCGCCATGTTGGAATGTTCGACGATGGACCAATGCTCCATAAGTACACACTGAAAGACAACTCTACTGTTAAAGAAATAGTACAAGCATCTCCATGGTCTAGTGGACCTTGTATCTTCTTATGTCTGGAGAGCAAAAGGGGAAAACGGATAGGAGAGTGGCTTGAAGAGGAAATCAACAAGGCCTAACAAATCTCGTATACTTTTATACGAGTAAAAGGAGTTTCTAACTCCTTTTTTTTGTTTTACTCCTTAATATTTAAAGTCAGGAATTTGTTCCAATCGACAATCATACTCTGTAGGTTTCTTATCCGGTCTCAGTCTTTCAAAAGTAGGATTCGAAAACGTTACTGACATCCTGTTACCAATAAAAACATATCTTCCTTTAACAAACTTGTACGTTGGAGTAGGTGTAATCCTTACTCGATAGTATTTCATTTGTACAACGATTTTTGGACTAACAAGAAAGTCTCCTTTCTCTTCATATAATTTGTTACTCATAATATACTTGAAAAAATCTGCTCGTTTTTTATGAGTAAAACCAGTTCCGATCTTAGAACTACTTCGAAAATTTCCATCTTTATCAATAAACGAAGACATAAGATATGATATATGTTTCTTCGGCCAAGCAGGCATTCCAACATTACCAGCACCAATAATTGCTAAATCAACAGTTCCTGTCTCTTTAACTTTAATATTACGACCTTTAAGATCTCTTACTACAACTCCCTCAATCCCTGACTTATCTTTTACTTCAGCAAAAAGTCTCCTAAAAGCTCTCATATCGCCATAAACTATCTTAGGAACATGGACATGTGGAAGACCAATCTTTCCATAGTTCTTCGCTATAAAAGTAATTGCCTCTTTAAAATTTAAACGTTTATTTCCAATTGAGTAAACGTCATAAACGTAATGGTGTACTAAATCTTGATGTTGAGGAAGATATGCCGTTTTTACAATAGACAAAGTTTGATTAAACGGAAGAATTGTTCTAAACTTCTGAGCAACTAATTCACCAATCAAAATTATGTCTTTAATTCCAAGTTTCTTTAACCAACTAGCTTGTTCATATAAAACTGGAGCATCACTCATTACTCCACCACCACTAAATTGAAATACAGGTGGTTTTCCTTCTCGATAAACTAAAGCACCAAGCATACCATCTACTTTTTCTAAAAGGTAAGTATTCGACATACCATAGTATTTAGTCACAAAATCATCGTAAGATACTTCTTTAAAATTAACATGTTTCTTCCATAAATCAGCATAATTTTTCATATCTTAGTAACCTCACCGAGGTTTTCTTTTCCCTCCTCAAGGTTGTCTCTTTCCGAACTTGGTTCTTCCAAGTAATTCTTTCCTTTTGTCTTTCGGAATTCTTCTTGTTCGTGGACGACTAACACTTGGTGTCAGTTTAAGTAACTGATCTCTAAATTCAATCGCATTTAATGAACAAAAACCATAAGCTTCGTCAAGTCTTGTAAAGAAACGATCTATAGGTTCTTTTATTGGCTTTCCAATAATAGACACTGAAAGTTTATAATTCGTAAAATACATTATAACTTGATGATTCATATCTTTCTGTTCTTTACTTAAAGACTTATCTCTTATATTCAAAACAAAATGAAAAATCTCATGAAAAAGAACTGTCAAAGCTAAATGTTTATCTTCTGGAGTTACCATAACTTTTATATCTAACAAACTATGACTCTTTGTATAAGCTACACCAAGAAGATCATTAGCTCGTTCGTCTTTCCTTCCTACTACTAATATTGTAATTCGCCCTATTAAAGTCGTTAAGTCAATCCGACTAATCTCACACATCTTATCTAAATAATTATCAAAGCTATCTTCTAAGTAACTACTGTATTGGTCAAATCTTTCGAGAGAGTCTTCTAAAGTAGCCCTAATCTTCTTTTTCCTTCTATATTTTCTTATAACTCTTTCTTCGAACAACAATCCAATCGGAATTCCAGTAGTAGTAATCTCTTTAGTCTTATAAATCATCTAGGAAACCTTTACTGTCGCTTTAAAGGGAGTAAAACCCAAGACGTCACCATGGTCTACTTCCATACAACGAAGTCCCCATATTGACAAAGCATGTAAACATACAAAATTACCGCGGAATTTATTTGGAGCTAAGTCAAGATTAGGAATCCCTGATCGCCGTCTTCCAGCAATCGTATATTTATCCCCTAACCCGCTTTCTCGTAAATGACTTGCTAATAAAACCCTTATAGCGTCAACACTAAATTTCTTTCCAAAAGTACAAAAAATATGGAAACTTGTTTTCCCAGTATAACGTATCTGGACGTCTCTTACAAAAGGAGCTTTTATCATTGCTTCAAATGTGTCAGTTGTTGCTATCTTAGCTCGTTTCCAATCATCTGCATCAATATCAATAATCCCAATTTCTTCATAACGTTTCATAGCCGAGTGGACGCTAATTGTCCTCCCAGTTATTACAGTATCATAGTTTGAATTAGTTAAACGAATGTAGATTGTCTCTTTTGCCCGTCTTCTCACAACTGGTTTATTGACATCTACCATAATAAAGAATAATAAGTCTCGACCAGGAACTTCTCGTAGGATAGGACTTTTCACACGCTGGTAATAATTCCATACATCTATTTCTTTTAAACCTTTTCTATAGAAACGATTTCTTAAAATAACAGTAGCAGGATGCTCTGGATATGACATATCTTCTTTCTCCCTATTTTTATTTTGTTCTACTATATATATTAATAAATGAATCTAATTTTAGGAGGTAGTTTTATGAGCGAATTAACTATTGACTTTGTGATAGACATCCACGATCACATGAAGGTTAGGTACTCTTCGGACGGAGAAATAATTACTACGGCGTTCGTAACAAGAGGAGAAGGAAGTAGTGGACTTGTATATTACTTCATGCCTTGCCAAAGAACTGAAGTAAAATCTGTAGAAGTCCATGAACAAGAACATAACATTAACCATTTTGAAAATGTATTACGAGACCTTCATGACAAACATGTTCGTTTTATCTACTTCTAAATGTACTCAAACAGGAGTACTAAAAATATTAGAGAGTTCTACTTTCTAATATTTTTTGTTAATAGTCAGTTGTAATTGTTAAATGAAACGGGTTAGAACATTCTTTACGTCGTAACCAAAGCCATGAATCAATATCGGAAACTGTCCAACCAACCAATATAGAAAGCAGTTTACTAACAATAATTGTCGCAGCTCTAATCTCACATTCTTCTAACGAGTGTTTTGGAATTAAAACATGATTACCAATCTTATTCTTCAAGTCTTCAGAATATATAATACATTTGTAATGTTCTAACATCTTTGGAACTTGATAATCTGCTGGGATTGGTAAAGACTGAATTGATTCTGGATACCAACCAAACCTTCTATTTAATTGAATAAAAAACAATGAAGCACGTTTTAGAAACATATCAGAAGCATAACCTGGAATTGTCCTAACAAGTGTTTCAAAAGGTTTATAAACAAACTCCTGGTCTTTAAGGATTTCTCGGATAACATCTGTTGAACTATCAGCAGCTTCAAGAAGATGTTTAGCCCTCTCTTCTAAAAGAGGAAATCTATATTCTGATAACAAACAAACATATTCGTCAATTACCTCTGTATCGGGAGTCTTTTCAGGAAACTTTTCGAAAGTTTCTTCTAATAATTTATACATCATATTTGAATCTGAACCACTCGGTCTAATATTATATTTCCCGTACCAATAACAATAGTTTATTGAATTCCCCAACAACTCCATAAAAACTAACTTCTTAACTGCTTTGGGTTCAAGTTCAAGTGGGTCAACTTCTGTTCCAAAACCAAACTTATTAACTCCAGTATCTTTCATCACTTGAGCAACTTCAGGTATTGTATCATAATCAATTGTTACATGTTTTGGATCTTTTATAAACTCTTTCGAAATTTCAAATACTGAATTAATGATACTCATCATTCACACCTCCACTCCAATTCAAAAATTTATTTATAGTATGTTCTATCTATATATATTAATATCTGAACGAGAAAGAGTAGATTGTAACTAAAAATCTCCAATAATGAAAGGAGGAAACATGATGATTTAGTTAAACTTCAGGCTAGAAAATAAATCCTAAAATCTTTTTTTATTCAAGAAATTAACAAGGAGGAATTATGAAAAAACTAGAGTTTTTAATTATTGACCCACAGAACGACTTCTGTGATAAAAAAGGTTCCTTATCAGTTCCTAGAGCTGATGGGGATCTAGAACGACTGGCTGAAGTAATTAAGAGACTCAGTAGGAAAATAACTGATATCCATGTAACTTTAGACAGCCACCACTATTTCGATATATCACATCCAGTTTTTTGGATCAATTCTGTAGGAGAACATCCCAGTCCAATCACAGTCATAACAAAGGATGACATGAAAAATGGTACCTGGAGAACAACAGTCCCAACATGCCAAAATCGGAAATCGATGGAATCTCATGGTCTAAACAGAGATGGAGCCAAAGAATATTTGGAAGCCCTCGAAACAGGAAACAGATATCCCCATTGTATCTGGCCTCCTCACTGTTTAATTGGTTCTTGGGGATTTTCGATTTTCCCCGTTCTTTATGAAGTTATATCCAACTGGGAGAAAGAAGTAAATGGCCGTTCAGTTAACTTCGTTACAAAAGGGTCAAATTTTATGACTGAACATTTCTCCGGTATCATGGCTGAAGTTCCAGACCCTCAAGATCCTTCTACTCAACTAAATACAAAACTAATCGAAACATTACAAAATGCGGATATCATCGCTTTGTCAGGTCAAGCATTATCTCACTGCGTAGCTAATACTGTCAGAGACATAGCAAACAACTTTGGAGAAGAGAACATCAAAAAGTTTGTATTAATAAAGGACACAACTTCTCCAGTCCAAGGATTCGAAAATGTTGGTGAAGACTTCGTAACAGAAATGGTTGGAAGAGGAATGCAAATATCGACCTCTAAAGAGTTCTTTGTATAAGGAGGTCCAGAATGTTTATATTCTTTATAGGCCTCGTTTCTGGTTTAACTTCTTTATTCTTTCTCATGCTATATAAGTACAGTGACCCAGAGCTTAGGAGTACGGATTCAATAGTTGCATCTAAAGTCTTTCTTATAATTTTCTTGCTTGTTTCTTTTGCTTCTATTTTTGCGACAGTCGATTACTACGTAAGTCAAAGAAAAGATTTCGAAGAACTTAAGAAAGTAGAAAATGTAGAGATAATATACAAAAAGAAAGCTGTAGTACTCACTGAGTCTTTCACTGCTCACCTCTCAGGAGCATACCCCGACTTCGAAAAAGGAATATTTGAAGAAATTAAACCAAACAATGTTTCTGTTTACTTAGTAAAGTATCCAGAACTCAAATCTTCACAAACTCTTATGTTATTGGTCGAAAAAATTAACAAACTACAGGACGACAGATACGACCAACAAATTAATAAGGAGAAAATCCTAAAAAGACTAAGATTTCGTACAAAAAATATATGGTTCTGGACTTATTTCATTCCAAACATAAATGAACTACAAAAATGAGGAGGTTACATGACACAGAACTCAGAAAACATGCAAGTAATTAATATTCCTGGACAGGGAGGTTTTCACTTTTCAGCTGTTCGACCAGAACACTTAGGTGCGTCGGAATATACTTTAGTAAGTATAGTTGTTGACGTCACTGGTTCAGTAGCACCTTTTGCTGACGAACTTCTAAAAACAGTCAAGGCAATTATAGAGGCTTGTAAGAAAAGTCCTCGATCTGAAAACCTACTAATTAGATTAGTGACTTTTTATACCCAGGTTGATGAGATTCATGGATTCAAGCTCCTTTCAGAAATTGATCCAAATAGTTATCAACCCTTCGATCCAGATGGAATGACTGCTCTTTACGATGCAACTTATTCGTCAATTGCTGCATCATTGTCATACGGGAAAACTTTAGTTGACCAGGACTTTGCTACAAACGCCGCAGTTTACGTCATAACTGATGGGCGAGACAATCAGTCACTAATGAAACCACACCATGTTGCAGACAAAATGAGACAAGCAAAAATGGGTGAAGAAGTTGAGTCACTAATCTCTATTCTGGTTGGACTGAAAGACCCCGCTCTTGGACAATTAGAATATGACAAAACAACAAAGGCACTAACTACATTTCAAGTAGAAGGTGAGTTAACTCAGTTTGTAGACGTTGGAGATGCTACTCCTCAACGACTAGCTAAACTAGCTAACTTTGTTAGTCAAAGTATTAGTAGTCAGAGTCAGTCACTTAAACAGGGTGCGCCAAGTCAACCATTAACTTTTTAAAACCAAACATTCTATTTGTTTTCCACCCCGATAGGATGTTTAGGTTAGTAGACATTGGGAAGGTGGATTTTACAATAGGTTTTGTTGTTTTCCTGCTGTAATAAAAGCCACCTCCAGCCTTCCCAATGTCTCAAACTTTAAAACTCTAAGAAAGGAAAGAAAGGAAAGAAAAGGATGACAAAACCAAAACACATATCGAACAAACTGTCAAACATATTAGAACACCCGGCAGTAATAAATATTCTTGACAGATCAACTGAAATAGAAGAAGCTACCCAGTGGGTACAAGATCTATGGGATTATGATTTATACTCACGAAGACCAGGTCCCGCTTACGCTGATGGTGTCTTTACTGGAACTGATTTAGACTTAGCTGCTTTTCTATATGCTCTAGTCGACAGAAACGCAGTCATAAATCTTCCCACTTACCGGTCAATGAGACAAACAAAGTTCAAAACAGGACAACGTTTAGTTTCTAACGCAAACCGACATGGTCAAGTCTTAGGGGTTACAGCAAACAAAGAAACATTCATATTCTCCGTTAGAATCAAGGATATGAACGTTATGAAAACAGATGAAGTAGGAGACTTTCGAAACTTCTCTCTTACTAAGTTTAATGGTGAATGGTATTCCGGTTGGAATAAAATCGAGTTTCTTCCAACTGCTACAGAAAACAACTTTATTACAGAGAACAGACTATGGTCTGGGAACACCGTTTACTTCACAAACTTCGTACATCCTAATCGATGGACTAGTTTCTTTGGAGAACCATATTTCATAACAAAACTCCTTATCGACCGACTTACTGAAGAGGCTAAACACTATTTTGAAGAAGTTAAAATAATGTTAGAAGTTGGCATTGAATTTCCACCCAGTGACAAAGAGAAAGAACATACATACACTGACGAAAGTGTTGATACAGGAAAACAAGTCAAAGTCAGAGCTTTCGAAGTAGAAATTGATATGCCAGAAAATAAAACAAAGTTTCGAAAACATAGAAGTACTCAACAGAATTTAGTTAAGTTATATAAACTCGGTAATCGATACAGATACTCAATCATTCCTAAATTAAGATTTATGACCAGGGCTACCGAACTCGCCCACCATAGGAGACCAGATTTATTTCCTTTCTGGATAAAAGATACTAAATGGGAAAGTGGATTTAAATTAAAGGGGAAAAGGAAAGTCTGGGATCGTCTTGTATTATTTCAACCTGAACCCTTCCAACAAGGGGTTTCTATCAGGAAAAGAGAATTCGAAAAATCAGAACGAGTTACTGAGACGTTCTTAGAATAATGTTAAATTAAAGGAAAAAATTATGGGATATTACATCAATCCGTTCACAAATATAAGTAAAGAAGAATGGCTTGACAAATATGCAGAACAAGTTTCTCGCAACGAAATGGTTTGGGAAAAAATTCCAGAAGGTCACTTGCCAATAATTCTCGTCAACAATCCAGGATTTACCGCAGCAGGAATAGCTTACAGTGAACAAGAACTTAAGACATTTCTAGAACCTGACGGAAGAGAAAGAAAATATTTTGTTGCTAAAATTTCAGATATAAGTAACGCCTCTTCTGGAGAATTTCTAGCTCTTTGTAAAAAGAAAGGATGGATAAAAACAAAGGGTTTTCCCAAGAAAAAAACATAAAGAGAACTTTCAAACTAGTCTTTACCTAACTTATAGTTTCTTAAGTTAGGTAAAGACATATTCATGTTATTATTAACTTACTCCAAACATACACCTTCTCAACCAATTAGGAGGATAAAAATGTTATGTCCACATTGTAAGAATAAACTAATTGCCGAAGGAAATAAATATCGAGTTGTTAAAAGGTGTATAGATAAATGTTGTAGATATCAATTTACTTACACAACTAAACCTTATACTCCAAAAGGAGATATCTATGAAGGAAGTAAATGGACGAGTTTATCCGTTATGGAGCCAATTCGAAGACAGAAAAGAAGAATGGATAGGAGGAATACTCGAGGACTTCGGGGACAGTTTCGACAACCAACTGGGTTTTAAAGGTGCTTTAACTGAAATTACAGATATTACTCTTGAACCAAATGGAAAAGAGTCAGCATTTTTCTCCGTAGAAGGTAAAGACTTTTCTTGCGGATTTGACGCTCAAGTTGGCGGTGTAATTGGCGGCGAAGAAGGTTGGATCACATTAAGTGGTTATGGAGGTCATACATGGAGAATCAAACAGAAGGAGTAAAGTTACGAGTATGGTGGATCCCACAAGTTCCTGGAACACCATTCCATGTAGAAGTAAAAGATATTGAACAAGCAATCTTTCTTATGAGAGTTTTAGCAGACTACGATAAGTTTCAATTTGAAAACAATATTAAACCTGATTATTCTAACGCAGGAGGTCTTGAAATATTTAATGAAGAAGACCAAGAATGGGAAGATTGGTATGATAACGATGGAGAAGACATAGATCAATATTGTTATAGAGGGAAAAAATTATGATTAACATTGATACATTTACAGAAATTGGCAAAATACACAAAATTTGTGAGGATTATATCATTTCTGGATTCGACCCAGTTCCTTACATAATTCTGTCAGACGGATGTTCAAGTTCAAAACATACTGACACTGGCGCTAGAATTTTAGCTCATCTAGCAAAAAAATATCTTAAAGACGAAGCTAATATAATGGGGTTAGAAAGTTTAGTAGACATAGACTATAAAGAAATGGGAACTTCCATTATTTCTCAGGCTTTGCTACTTGCTGAGTACTTGGACCTCAACTTGTCTAACTTAGATGCAACCTTAATAGTTTCTTTCTTTATCAACAATTCTATTAGAATTTATGTTTATGGAGACGGTTTTATAATCTGGATAGACAAAAACGGAAACGTAAGATATATCGAAATATCTTTTAGTAGTAATGCACCCTTCTACTTAACATACTTAGTTGATAAAGAAAAAAACTCAATATATAAAGAAGCAAATTTACATAGGATTGAAAGATTTTCAAGCTCACCAAATTTACCAAATAACCTCGAGTCAGTTATAGAAACTCCATATGATCAAGAAACTCTTCGCATATTCAATACTAACAAATTTCCAACAATTCTAATTGCGTCTGATGGAATTTCTTCATTCATACATAAAGACAACGATATAACAGTAACAACTAACTCAATAGTAACAGAGTTTACAAGATTTAAAACCATGAAAGGAGAATTTATAACAAGAAGAAGTAAGAAAGCTATTCAAGATATAAAAACAAATGATATATTCCACTTAGATGATATAACTATTGGAGGATATCATTTAGAGGAGGAATAAATATGAAAACAGAAGAACTAATTACCAAAATTGAAGCAACAAAAGAAGTAATTACCGAAGAACATAACAAATGGAGAGAATTATATGAATCCAGACCTTTGGATCCAAAAGATAATAATTTTCTTGGTTATGGAATTGAGGGGTTAGAAGATAGTTTTATTGAGATTGAGAATGCTATAGATTATTTTCTATTTTCGATAAAAGGATAAAAGCTATCCAAGATATAAATATTCCGTTCAGAGGAGGAGTAAATATGAAAATAAGAATAAAAAATCTAATTATTAGCATAATTATTGGAATCGCATTCGTTATGTGTTCCTTCTTTCTACAAAATGTATATTACAAAATCTCCTTAAAACATGAAATCAAGGAAGAAATAAGAAACGAACTTCCAAAAATCCAACAAGAGCGGATGGAAAAGCTTCGTAAACAGCTTAAATACAACCAAAGAAAATGTTAGAGGTTTATCATGAACTATCATATTAGAGGCAAAGGAACAGTTACTTTAACACAAAATGATTTTATTGCCAAAGGAGGAGAAGGTTCCGTCTACGGAAAAGGAAAAATTATATATAAAGTTTATCATTCCAAACAAAAGATGATTCCTCCAGGTAAAATTAACGAGTTACAAGTACTAACAGAAGCAAACATCTTAAACCCAATTGATATATTACTAGACAAAAACAATACACCCATTGGATTTACTATGGACTGGATCAAAAATGTAGAGGCTTTGCCAAAACTATTCTCAACTGACTTTCGGAAACGAACAAATATCGATAATAAATCAACTGTCGAACTAATTGAGAACTTGAAAAAAACCACACAGTTGATACATAACGCAAACTGTTTAATAGTCGATGGAAATGAATTTAACTACTTAGTTGATACATATAAATTTGTTGTACCATATTTCATCGACGTCGACTCATATCAAACACCCCATTTTCCCGCTACTGCCATCATGATGTCAATTCGTGACTGGCATACAAAAGGTTTCTCAGAACTAAGCGATTGGTTTTCTTTTGCAATTATTGCTTTCCAACTATTTGTAGGAATCCACCCGTATAAAGGTGGTCACCCAGGATACAAGAAAAACGACTTCGAGAAACGAATGAGAGACAACATATCAGTGCTTAACCCAAAAACATCTACTCCACCCTCTGTTAGAGACTTCAGCTGTATTCCATCAGAATACTTTTCTTGGTTTACTGATCTATTCGAAAAAGGTAAGAGATACAATCCCCCGTTACTTCCAGGAACAATCTCAATTCTTCCAATAAAGAAAATAACTATTCAGAGTACTGATAACTTCGAAATAACTTTCGTTAGAGAGTTTAACAACGACATTTTATATCATGGAACATGCTATGGAATATCAATAACCAAAACAGAAGGGAAACCAAATTTATTTATTAACAGGACTGGTTATCATGTTTCGCATAAAACAGAAGTTTTATTTTCCCCTAAAACTCTTACGCCAGTTCTAATTAGAATTGAAAGTGCTAATAGAATAAAGTTCATGTCCTTAAATAAAAGTCAAGAAGTAAAAAACCTTGACCTCCAATGTACTGACAAAATGATTATTAACAATACATTATTTGTAATAAACGAAGGAAACTTAATCGAAATAAAACTTCAAGAGCTTAACACTACTATCTCACCCTTGGTTTATAGTACATGGAACATTATGCCACTATCGAGTAAAATGCTCAGCGGACTAATTTATCAGGATGTTCTAGGAAAACCATATGTTGTAATTCCAGTTCCAAAAGAAGATAGCGCTTGTTCTTGTATAATTAAACCAATTCCAGAGTTAGAGGGTTATCGAATCATCGACGCAAAACATGACTCAGGAGTTTGTATCTTTATAGGAAGTAAAGGAAGTGACTACAAAAGGTTCATACTCAGATTCGATAAAAACTATAACACTTACGACTGTAGGATACTTGATATAGTAGACTACAATGAAATTAACTTCATCACTTTAGATAATAATGTTGTCGTTTCAATAATAGAAGACAAAGTTCTTGAAATATTTTCCAGAGATCCAAAATCAAAAACAATCAAAGAAATCAGGGACCCAGATATAAACCCTTTAATGAAATTATGTAAAGACGGAATAAGAACTATGTTCTTTAGACAAAACAAACTATACGCTATCAGATTAAAAAACAATTGATTTATAATGTCTACTCACTTGTCTCTTTATAGGATTGGGATTTTTGACTCTTCCTTCCTGTTCTGTTAGAGACAAGTGAGTTATTTTTTTGTAAAATTTTCATATAATATCTTAACAATCCTTTCTGAAGCTCGTCCATCGAACCATTGACCACCATTTATAAGTGCCCATTTCTGATTACCAGAAATTACTTTAAAAGTTTCTTCAATAATCTTATCTTTATTACGACCAACAAGGAGGTTAGTTCCTTTTTCAACAGTATATGGTCGTTCTGTATTTTCCCTTAATGTAATACAAGGAACATTTAACGCCGTTGTTTCTACTTGCATTCCTCCCGAATCAGTAACGACTGCTTTAGATTTTATCATAAATGCTAAGAAATCTAAGTATCTCATTGGTTCTACTATTTGAACTTCTCGTATATACTTACCCAGTTCAAAACTTCTAATCATTTTCTCTGTTCTTGGATGAATAGGAAAAATAACTTTAATCTTCTTTGACAACTCACTAGTTGCTTGTAAAATTGGCTTTAGATTTTCTTTTACATCTACATTAGAAGGTCTGTGTAAAGTTAGTAGTATATAAGGTCCCTCTGGAGTCTGGATATTTCGAGTTAGAGGCAAATTATATTGTAAATTGTCAATCATTATATCACCAACATGGAATATCTTTGTTCTATCTACACCTTCTTTTAACAAATTATCAATATCATACTGTGTAGCTACAAACAGAAAATCTGACAAGACGTCAGTAACTATTCGATTAATCTCTTCTGGCATAGTCCGGTCAAACGAACGCATTCCAGCTTCAACATGTGCTAACTTATAACCAGCTTTTGAAGCTGCTATCGCAGTATACATTGTTGAGTCAACGTCTCCAAATACAACTACAACATCTGGTTTCTTTGACATAAATACATTACTTACTAAATCAATAATTGTAGTTTTAGTTGATTTGACTCCTAAATTCACATCCGGTTCTGGTATCTCCAAATCTTCAAAAAAGACATCAGACATATTAGTACTATAATGTTGACCAGTATGTACCAACGTATATTCTATATCAGGATATTTTTTTATCTCTCGAATTACGGGCGCTACTTTCATAAGATTAGGTCTCGCACCTACAACTAAACATATTTTCATTATACCTCCTTCAAGTTTACAAAAAAAATAATTCTCGAAAAAAGAAGTTCATAAGAACTCCTTTTCTTCTACTTTGGATCTCCTAACTTATGTTGGCGTACCTGATATCCTTCTTACGAAGGTCCATCTGATAACTCTTCTCATGACGTTTCAGAAGACTCATCAATTTAAGCCCAACAATACAAATCACTATGATAGTAATTAAAACTTCCATAATAACCTCCCTACAATATTAACAATACTTCCTATCCAGTAATTAATATATATAAGTATACTCATATATAATGATTTTTTTAAACAAAAAAACTTCTTCTAGAACTATACTATGGGCCTACACCAGAAAGCTTAAAGGGACCGGGGAATATGTCCTCACTAACCGGTGTAAGCCACAAACGATAAACAATACTTACTCCACCAAAAATCGAAGTAGCGTCTTCAACTAACTTCCTCTCCTTCTTATATATTAATCCCACCAACATCTCACATATTTAACAAGTAAATGAAATAGATATTCTAAATCTTGTTTAGCCAAATAATCTTCATGTTCATGACATTTAAAATTTTCCTTCCTTTCTAATTCTTTATTTTCTGGAGTGACGTTTGGTCTGTATATATTCAAAATTCTATCTGGTTTAAAATCCATCTGAATCTCACCCCATTTCTCATCATGTTTTTTAAACGCCATTTCAGAATAATCTTGTTCTAAGATTCGATCTATTAATCGTATACATTTTTTAATATTATCGGCGTCTCTTTCTCCATAAAGACTCCATGCATCTTCTCCTCTAAAGAATTTTTCCATACTTTGTAATTTATGACGAAGTAAAACAAATAAGAAATGGTGGTCCCAATTTCTGTCTTTCCATATAATCGGAAACCAGTAAAGCAAATTCATAATACCATTATGAATTGTTCTTAAAAATCTAAACGGAAGACGCATATTAAAAACCCCTTATTTTGTTGAATGTTCTAGACATTATTTTGTTCATATACTAATAGGAATCTACATAACACACTTGCATAATATACTTGTTTGGCTTATATTTCTTTCTAGCTTGTTTCTGTGTTTTTCCACAGAACGGACAGTAGGACTCATTATCTCTTGCATTCTGTAAGATTCCAACAAACTCACTAAAAATACCACAAAATATACACTGTTCGAAAGTTCCAATTCTAACTCTTTTCATCTTCTTCTCCATTTAAAGTTCTGTTAAACTCTTTTTCAAGTAGTAATCAGCACCCAATGAATCGAGTAAAGAGCGGACGTTCTCTCTGAAGTCTACCCAGTTTACATCCAGATTTTTATAATTCAATTTACCAACTTTCCAATGGCCGACTATCGGATACAACTGTAAAATGACCTCTAGTGCCTGGTAGGGATCTATCACAGGCTCAAGACTTACCCATGTCGGTATTCCCCTACTGAATGCTTCACTTATAGCCTCAACCCTATTCTCAATAGTAGGGGCATTAGGCTCCCAGTCATTAGCATACTGTTGGTTCCAAAAAATCAATGTTGTGCCAAATCGAGCTTTATCATACCCCCTCAGAAGATCAAAATCTCTTACTGCTCTCGTTCCACCCTTAGTAAGGACAGTAAAAGGTAAATCATGCTCTATCAGAATTTTTATTGCCTGTCTTGTCAACCCCAGATTCATTTCTTCATGTTGGTAAACATCACCCGTAAAACTCAATAAAATTTCGGGGCAGTTACTACTTAGCTTACCAGCATCTTTTCTGAGTTTTTCAATTACATCCTTTTTGGGATTCGCAGCCTCGTGATACTTCTCAGCTGTCCAAGGAATTTTTGCACAATAACAGTATTTACAACCATGAGTACAACCTTTGTAAATATTGATGGCTAAATCGGCGTATTCCTTTGCCTTTCCAGTTGGTTTGTAGATGATGTCCATTTTCCCCTCCTTTATTCCTTATTGTATTTTCTAACTTCCATTAATATTCTCCCTAACCAGTTCTCACCTTTTCCTCTGTATATTCCCCAAAAATCATCTCTCCTATTATTGCCTTCTTCTAATACTTCATCGCCAGTTAAGATTAGCTTGTCCATTAAGTACCGGTTTTGTTCAAATTTACATGTAACTACGTGTCTCATAACACCTACTCTAATACCTTTCCAACTCGATCGAATCTTTATTTCCCTACCTCTCCTTCTCGCTTTACCCGGAGTCGAAGCTTCCTGAATATACTTTCTATCTTCTTCATTAGTAGCTTTCATAGCTTGATATGCATGTTCAGCGCTTTTGTAAACTATACCATAAACTTTTACATTACATAAATAAAAGTTTGAAAGGAATCGATATCTTCCTTGAAATTCTCTTACAGTCATTCTTCCACTCATTCCTTACTGAAGACATGAAGTTCACGGTTAACATTCCATAACTTCCCAATAGGAGTAAGAACCTCTTTTATAATGTCACTAGTACGGTCGTCCCAAATCCTTATTTTAACACCAAATCTCTCTTTCTCCCTTATAGGTTCCACTTTATAAAATATCTTTGGAAAAATCTTGTTTAACTCTCGGTCGATTCGTCTCATCAAACTTTCGGACATAAAACAGTGATGACTAATAATTATATTAGTATTAATACAACCATCAAATTTCAATTTTTTAGACTTACATATAATTACATGTTTCATAACTTATTCTCCTATTACTCTAATGTTAGCACAGTGGAAGTAATCACCTACAATTATATACATAGGTAGACACCTAACAGTTAACTCTTGACTTACATAATATTTTTCTGACTTTGAAACATATATAGATATGTTATTATCTTCTATTTCTACTCTGAAAAATAACTTTGGAATTATCCGATTTATAATATTGTAAACATCATCTAAACATTCAATTAAACTTACTCCAGCTCCTCGCAGATCTATTACCACTTTTATTCTCCTATTACTTCTACTATAGTAATTGGTCTTTGTTCTCCTGGATTAAAGTCAGACATAAGTATATCACTATTCAAAGCCCTTATCACATCCAAAGCTAGCCGCTCCGGAACATATATATTCATACATAAGTCAACTAATTCAATACTAGAAAACATTCTCGGAACTATTCTATCAACAACCCTACGAATCTCTGTGCCTAGACTATCTCTAAACCAAAATTCAAACCTAAACTTAATAGTCATTTTTCTATTCTCCTATTACTTTTATTAGAAACAACTTTTCCCTCTAGTAATTAATATATATAGATAATAAATAGACAAACTCGAAAGAGTAATGTAATTACTCATTTTATATATATTGTAAAACCAACATATATCTATATATATTAATTGGTATTAAAGGTAGGGTTTGATGGTTGATACAACGGGATTAATTATGTACCTATGAGCGAGTCGAGGGGGACTCAAATGCTCAGGCCGATTAGTTAGTATTAGTATATGGGTGGAGCCTTAAGCCAGGGCTTTGAAGCCAGTATATTTTACGCTAGCAGACACCGTATCGATGACACTTAATATCGAGGCTGTCAAACCCTATTCTTCAATTTTTTTAGAAGACTAAACAAAGATAGAGGAAGGAGAACATGTTATGAGCGACAAACGAAAAATCAAATTTGGAACTCCGTATGGAGTGGTTATCCGCATTGACTTTGACGAACGCAGTTTTATGCCAAAATATGCTTGTTTCATGGCATCTGGGAAAGGCGTTACTCAATTGTTCCAAAAGTCCATAGACATTGGATATCTTGTAAGTCTAATGTATCTCTACCAAATAGACCTCCAAAAGATCCAGTCAATGTCTGATCAACGTCATACACCTATAGTATTAGTTTACTCTGACGGTCTTGAAGACGTTATAGTAGAATATACTTATGATTAGTTATAGATAATAAAGAAATGGGAGAGTCCGTAGATTTGGACTTCCAGGATACTACTGTTTAATCCTGTCTCCCCTTTTTTTGTTCAGGATTATTTAAACCATAAAGCTCATCTATCATCTCTTTTACAACGTCATTAGAGTCTAATTCAAGTTTTAGATGCTCTGTAAATATAGCAGCAATTTCATCTTTTATATGAGTATTATGAAACGCTTTTAAATCCTGTTCTATATTGATAGTCCAATTCGCTTTAATAGTTCTTTTAACAATAACTTCATCGTTCTCATCCAAAAAACATAAACCCAGTTTTATATTCTTCATTTTCTCTCCTTCTCTTTAATAGTTAGAAGACGTCCACACCACGGACAATATTTAAAACTCTTACCTGTATAACCTTCCTTACTTCCCCAAGCCATGTTAGTCTGTATTAGAATCATACCATCTATTATTTTAATGTTTGGTTTCCAGTCTGGACAATCACATCCCCGTTCTTCTCCCATTCCTTACCTCTCTTTAGTAGTTAATAGTTTCTTATTGTTTGTTCTACCTATATCTAATAGAATCGCTATATATATTAATTAGTAGAAGATAATTAAGTTTGATTAGTTCACAACATTTTAAAGAAGGGAGAATTAAGAAATGAGAACAGAGAAGAAACAAATAGAACATAAACATCCCACATATCGATGTGAAATCTGTAACAAGTGTATGAGTATCATTGATTACATAATTAGCAACATTTGTGGGAAATGTACTGATAAGCAGGTGGAGCTTATCAGTATCAATCGTTAACCTTAATTGGGGTGGAATAAATGAGAAGGATATTTATTTTCATTACGCTATTATTAGCGTTAATCATTTCTTCTAATGCCATTGCCATGGAGTATTCTATTTTAGGTGTTAATACAAAATGGCTAAAGGAAAGAGATTGGAAGAAGGTAGTATTAGGAGCAGCCACTTCGATGGCTGTTCATATTGCAGGCCATTTGCTCTATCTAGAATGGCAGGGAAAAGATTGGCACATGGAGGATCCATTCACTGAGGTTTGTGAGGATCCCCTGACCCCTAATGAAGCAAGATGGTTTGGTCGGGCTGGATTCGTGGCTCGAGTAGGTACAGCTCTTGTCCTATCTTTAACTATGAAAGATTCAGACTTTACTAGAGGGTTTTGTGCTCTCACTACTGTCGGAACTGTTACTTATCCGTTCCTACAGGATTCGTCAGAGATGCCTGGAGATTTCGCAGTGATAGACAAACATGGTGGTAATTGGAAATTTGAGTATGCTTTGTATTCAGTTGGTTCTATAACCAGTTTGGTTTTATCAATGAAAGAAGAGGAAGAAGAGATATAGAGAGTAGAAATATAGAAGAGGAGGTAAGTCATGCGTGAAACGGAGATGTCAAAAAAATGGATTGTACTCTATTGTATTCCAGCTATCGTTCTTGGAATAGGCTTCTGGGGTACAGTCCTTTATCTAGGCTGGCATTTCGTTACAAAACTCTGGTTTCCGGAGTAGTAAACTTTATTTCAACTATTAATAAGTAGAAAAGAAAAGATCGCTATATATATTAATAACTCGAAAGGTTTATTATTCAAGACTAATTTAAAGGAAAGGAGAGACAAAATGAAAACAGTTACAAAAATAAAAGCTAGAATTATCATATATCCAATCTTGCTAATTACAGCAATTGTACTGTATCATTTCATATGTATAGATAGTATTGGACTGAAGTCGCAGGAATACCTTGCAGAGCATAACACTTCTTTTTCAATTAACTACATTACCAATACTGTTACTGTACATAATGTCATCGGCGAAAGAATCATACCATCAAGGGTCTATAGCTTCTCCGAAAAGCTACTTAGTAATGTATTGAATAAAGCTTACCTTTCTAAAAGATATAGTAGGTATGATGTATACACTCGTATCATACCAATCCGCGTAGAGTTTAGTTTAGATAGTTAGAGTGATGGAGGCCCTTGGTACATATGGGGAAATTGGTTGGGATTGATCAATAATCTCCCAACCAATTTTTTGTTACAATAATAGGAATAAGAAAAGTTCGCTATATATATTAATTAGTAGAAGATAGAGTTTGATTATTTTACAACATTTAAAGAAGGAGAATTAAGAAATGAGATATACTGATTTAGAAACACAATTTAGAGATCATCAATGGGGAAGTCGCAAAAGTCTAATAGAAGATACGTTCCTTAAAGAAGGACATGATTTTACCAAAAGGAGTCATGTTATAATATATAAAGATACGATCATAGGAGAGGAATCAGATGTACATCTTTATTTTACTCCAAAGAGTAAGATGTTATATAAAGCAGTAGTATCTATGATAAATATCTCATCATATAAAGCAATGCAAAAAGTACAAAACATATTAGTAGCTAAATATGGGTTACCCGAACCTCGATGGTTCAATGAAAATGGCGGAGTTTTTCGAGATTGGGACTTTGATAAATATCTGATCCGAACGAGCATTCTCTTTCATCCTAGTAATTCTTATAGCTTTGGTGTGACCTATATATCTAAGCATTATTATAATATTTATAAACTAGAAGAACTAAAAAAAAGAAAGGAAGTAAGAAAAATGACAAATACAAATAATGAAAAAACAGTTCTTTGTAAGTGGTGTGACGAACCCACTTCTATGTTAGGTACTGAAGAATGTAATAGATGCTGGGAAGTAACATCTCGTCTGAGCAGCTTTCTGAGATCTCAGAAGGCTAGAGATTTTGTAAGACAGATTTTGTTAAGTCGTGAAGAGACAATATACTTTCGATATATACGGGATCCATTCGCTACAGAATCTAAAGAGAAAGTGGAGAAACAATATAAGGATTATTATGAAAGGATTCGGGATCAAGACCAAGAACCGCTCAGTTTTGACGAATGGTGTGATACAGTAGAATATATACCAGTGAAGAGGTAGATAGATTCTAATTCTAATATTATCTAAAGAAGGAGGACTAAAGATGAAGAAGTTAATTATTTTAATGATTGCAACTCTGTTTCTTGCAAGTTGCATTACTCCACATTCGCCGAGAGGCCACCACAATAGAGGTGATGGTGAGGGTTCTACTGTTTCCTCTATTGATGGAGCACGTCCTGGTTACGGATATGGGGACGAAAACCACGACCATTATGGGCCTCCTGGTCAAGACAAAGGTGAGGGTAACAATGGTGAAGGTCATGGACATGGTCATGGCTACGGTCATGGTAAAAAATAACCGTCTTATAAAGAGGGAGAAAATGAGTGAATATTCCAAAGGACAAGCAGAGGGATTACAAAGAAATCTGGATCTGATTAGAAAATATGGGACAGATAAAGACAAAGATTGTTTGAGAGGCTCAGGAATGGCAGGTAATAAGCCACTATCCAAAACCTTTTACAGACGACTTTATAAGGCTACTGGACTCAAACATTTACCATAAAGAGAGGAGAAAGCAATAACGATAATGTTCTCTTGGTAGCAACGATCCCGAGATGGATACATGAATGGAGGATATATTATGAAACCAGAAAAGATACTTAATCCAGCAATCAAAAAAGAGAGTATTGCTTGGATATTAAGTCATCTGGATATGTACCCAGAAGTATCTGTCAAAGTTAACGATACTGTTGACAGAATCGATATTAACTTTCACAGTGATGTTTGTGAATCATGGTTTTTTCAATGGAAAAATATCCGTAAACGGTGGATTGGTTACATCAAAGTCGATAGAATCACATTTTCGATGATACGGGAATTTATGCCAAATTTCCAAGGTTCACGAGCATCATGTAATCTTATGTCTACTATAGATGCAACAAAGTTCGTTGCATCATACATAACTCGTATGAGTCTGTGTGCTAACCGAAGGAAATAATTTAATCTACCATCTCGGGATTATTTGTATTCTATATACTAAAGAAAGGAGAGTTAAAATGAGATCTGACTATCGATGTCGGCGCTTTAGTGGTGGTTATGAAGGTAGCTACTATGAGATCTCTTGGGTAAAGAATGGACGTAAGATCGTGTTAAACGTGAATAAGAAAAAAGCTACTCAGTTTTGTAAAAAGTGGGGTATCAAAATCTACGACCCAGAAGATAGGTTGACACCTGGGTATTATGGCAATAGCAACATGCATTTGAGATGAAAGGAGAGGAGGACGTTATAATACTATGGAACTAGACATAAAAGTAAACGTACCAGATAAGATATTCAATAGAATAGTAGAAAACACAACAAAAGAATATCCTCAACATAGTAAAGAACATATCATACAGGCGTCGAAAACAGCGGTTAGAATACTTGCTAGAATAGCTGCTGAAGAAGCAATTTGGAAAGGGAAAGTCAGGTTGTAGACAATGGATCTAAAAAAAGAAGTATTAGAAGCGAAAAAAGATTTACAGGATAACATTAAGAAAGAGGAGAAAGAATGACAAAATGGGTAAGAAAGATAGAGATGATTGCCGAAGTCAAGATGTTATTTTCACAGTATCGTAATGGAACTATCACTCGTACGAAACTGGAATTTGAGATTATATCGATACTTGGTGCAATTGAGACTGACGACTAGTAAGTATTAATTAGAAGAAAGGAGGGAAAGATTAAGAATGAAGGTAACTCGTGATATTGTAGAAATAAAAATAGACTCTCGTGAAGAGGACCAACAATTACAACGATTGTTAGAAGAGCACGGAATACCACAAATTTGGTGGCCGTCAGGAGGTTGGATACCTTATCCAATAAAGTATACATTGTCCGAAGACGAGTTTAAGAAAATTGAGGGAGCCGAAATTTTGCAACAGTAATTTTTAAGTTGGTTGGGAGTCTAATACATTCTTCCAACCAATTTTTTTGTTACAATAATAAGATAAGGAAAAGATTGTTATATATATTAATTAGTAGAAGATAGGCTTTAGTTAATTTTATAACACTTTAAAGAAGGAGAATTAAGAATGAGAAAATTATTCATACTATCGGCCATAGTGGCTTTCCTGAAAAAAGTATGGAACTGGGTACGTTCAATCCACCACCCGGTTGGAACCAAGTAAATAATCTCGATAAAAGGAGAATAAAATGACCAGTCCAAGAACAATTAAAGTAAACCCTTGGGACCTAGACAAACACCCCTCCTGGAGAAAATTCCTTGAAGAGAAGGATGAAAGACTTAAGAAAAGGAAAAGGCAAGCCCAGGATAGGGGTAATAGGAGTAGAGGTCATGGTCGTAGTCGTGGTAGATAAACAGAATTGGTTGGGAGAGTGTATAGTAGTCTTCCAGCCAATTTTTTTGTAACAATGGTGGGAATAGAAGAGATCGCTATATATATTAATTAGTAGAAGGATTAAGACTTAGTTAATTTAATAACATTTAAAGAGGAGAATTAAGAATGAGAAAATTATTTGTACTATCGGCTATGGTGATTTTCCTGATGGCAGGATGTGCTGCGACTTATAAACCACCGGTTACATCTTCACATAATATTGTGGAGGGAATCCAAGGCTTAAAGTCGGATTTATTTAAGGCGTCAAAGCAAGTTCTTGTAACGGAAGGTTATCAGATTCTTAGCTCTGATGAAAAGTCGGGTACGATCTCGACAACGCCTAAACGATTAAATCTAGATGAAACGTCTTGTGACTGTGGGACAACAATGGGTTTACCTTATATCAAGGACAAAAGGACTGTTACGACTGTCTCTCTAGGTCTGTTGATTACCGCCAATAAGATAATCATTAAGGCAACTATTGATGGTGAGTATCTTAAAGGTGACATAGTTCATGGTGTGAGTATGGTTTGTGTTTCAACAGGAAAGATAGAGAGAGATCTAATACGGAAGATCAAAATGCAGCTGTAATCGTTCTCGATGATATTATGTACCTGGAACGAATATTGAGAGTCACTAAATATTATTAACATCTGTATAGAATTGGTTGGGAGTATGTAGTAATCTTCCAACCAATTTTTTGTAACAACAGTGGGAATAGGAGAAGTTCGCTATATATATTAATATTAGATTAGAAAGGTTTATTACTCAAGATTAATTATAAGAACTTAAAGAAAGGAGAGATAGAATGAAAAGAGTAATAAAAATGCAGATCGTGTTTGCAGTAATAACGTTGGTACTCATGGCGTTATTCATAGTATTTGGAGTAAACCCGAGGAGGGCGAACGCTACTGAGATACAACCACAATTTGAAGATTATAAGTGGGGCAGTACTTTCGATGAAGTAAAAGAAATGATAATTTCAAAGGGACATCACATGGATCCCAGATTTACTCAACCTGATCTCGGCACTATGATTTCTTCAGATAAAATTCTGGGCTGGGAGGTTAAGGTTTACTTTCACTTTACCCCAAAAACACAAAAGTTATATCAGGTATCTTTGTCCTGGGACGAGCTTGGAACGGTAATAGTATATGACTCCTTGCTTCGAATATTAACTAAAAAATATGGTCCTCCCGAGATAGATAAAAAAGATGAAAAACTATATTGGCAAAGAGAATCTGTGTCATTATGCCTATCCCTTACTCGTACCAAAAAGAAACTTCACTTAATGTATCTCTCAGAAAAATATTCTAAACTAAATATGCAAGAATGCAGTGAAATAGCAGAAACCCAAGAGAAAGAAGCTGAAGATAAACTTTAATTAAGAAAGGAGAATTAAGAAATGAGAAAACTATTTGTATTATTAACTATGACGGTTTTTTTGATGGTAGGATGTGCTGTATCTCCTGAATCTCCTACCAGATTGAATCCAGTTATAGACCAAGGAAAAATTCAGGAGTTAACCGACGGTCAGGTGTTGGGTCTGTATCTTTACAATGTCAAATATAAAAATTTGGAACGTGCAGCAAAGATCCTTATGGACGTAGAGAGGAGAAAGCTCTTTCCACTTGAAGAACGACATTTAATACTTAGTCAGACTCTCAAGGTTGGTATGTCCGAAAGAGGGATGTGGCTAGCTATGGGACGAAAGTGGAATCATATTAACAGATCTGTAGGGTCTTATGGTATACATAAACAATACGTTTACAAATATAGACATGGATGTAGCAGATACGAATATGGTTATAGTGGTTATTGTAAACGAGTTTATGTCTATGTTGAGAATGGTAAAGTAACGGGATGGCAAAACTAGGGAGGACTAAAAATGAAAAAATCAGTACTAGCATTAGTTATGGCGATTTTTCTAACATTTGTCTTGTCACTTACTATACCTACGCAATCGTATGCAGACTCTAAAATACAATTCGAGAATTATAAGTGGGGTAGTAGTATCGATGAAGTAGAGGGAATAATACTCTCAGGCGGTTTTGGAGCTAGACGACTCGCAGGTTGCATTCCGGGAGTTAGTTATTTAAATAAAGTTTTTGACGAGGAAGCTTACATACGATTTTTCTTCACTCCGAAAACGAAAAAATTACATATGATAAATGTTGAGTGGGATAACAAACCTGGATGGGAGAATGTCTATCTAGTAAATTCGATACTCAAGACGTTAACTAAAAAGTATGGCAAACCACGAGATTTGAGTAAGTCCAAAGAAGGTTATATGTGGCTGGGAGAGAACGCGGAGCTGAGATTAATTGTGTCCAGTTTTAAAACTCGATTGATTTATTGCTCTTTACTCTGGTGAACGGTATGAGAGAGGTTGGTTGGGAGTCTGATAGTCTTCCAGCCAATTCTTTTCATTCGGGATCACTCGTATTCTGTAAACTAAAGAAAGGAGGAAACGAAAAATGGACAAGGATTTCGAACATATAGAGCATTCTATTAAATTATACACTAATTTATACTTGAACACGGGAAATTCAAAAATTCCAGTAGATTTTCATAAATTATATGATGCATTATTTTTCTTCTATGACCAGCATCTCCAACATATAGAAACAAAAAACATCCCCCCAATAGAGATAATTCTTGACCCGAAGGCAGCTTCCAACTCATCAGAGGATCTTCAAATGAACTGTTCAGGTTGGTTCTCCCTAAAAACTGGGGACTCACGAGTAGTAGAAATTCTAATCTCAACAAGATATATATTGATTCCAGGAGGTGCAGGAGAGATAAGAGACGAGAAACGATCTCTTGATTCACCTTTGGAAGCTCTATTTACGACTATTCTTCATGAGACTTACCATCTAGTTTCTTTCTTAACTAACTATAGTGATATAAACAGAAAAAGAAAGATCACAATGGAAGACTACTTTAAGGAGATTTATGGTAAGAAAATGAAATTTGCTGATAGAATCTCTCAGAAGTATAAGTTTATTTACGGTGAGAAGATAGCTCTTATGTACCATAAATCGGAAATAGAAGCTGCGAGATTTGCTTATTCTAATTTAAGTTACTTTGAAAACCTATATAATAAAAGTTGCCAGTTCTATACCTCGTTTACAAAGTGTGTAAACGATTGAAAATTACTTAACTTTGTTTTTGGTTGGGAGTCTATCAATACACCTCGATAGTCTTCCGGCCAATTTTTTATTGAAAAGAAAGGAGGAGGAAGAGTGAGACGACCAAAAACAATTAGTTTAATTCTTGCAGCTATCGCAGGAATTCTGATGGGGCTTGCTTTAAGTACAATGAAGGCAAGTGGAGAAGCCGAAATTATGCCAGCAATCAAGGTACAAATAGACTTAATAAATACGGCACTATACAAAGGACATTCAGTTAAAGAAGCAATGTACATAAAATCAAGGTACCATTCTAAAATTTATTACATAGGTGCGATTGTTCGTACTAAAGATAAAGGAGATGTATTAACATTATGGGCTACTAATGTATTCTACGATAGACCAGTTGGATTACTATTTTCTGTAAATGAATTAGCTTATGAATTATCTGGTATGGGAAAAGGAAAGAATACAAAAGCTAGAGTTTGGAGAAATGATCCAGAAGCTCGTGCGTTGAGAAACTATTTTAATGTAGAATGGGATTATTAAAAAAAGAAGAAAGGAGAGACAAGATGGAAAGAATTAATATCGGACACCCAAGATTCGAAAACTATGAGTGGGGGGCTCATATAACTACGGTAAAAAATATGGTAATCGCAAAAGGACATGAACTGATTGATGATGGTGACAAGTCAGGTATAGTAGAGTATGAAGATAAGATTCTAGATAAGGAAGTTAATATAAAACTTTGCTTCACTTTCGAATCGCGAAAGCTGTATTTAATATCCTTGCTCTGGTATGATAGTCCGATACGTAAGGCACTGTTTAAAATATTAACTAGTAAATATGGTGAGCCTCAATCGATGGGTAAAATGGGTTGGTATAAATGGAAGCGTGATCGATATCTATTGGATATTATTAACGCCTCCTTTGAAGATAAAGGTGTTGTCCGGATGCATTATCAATCTGATGATTATTGTTTTATTCATATAAAGGAAGCAACCAGAGCAGAGTATGGCGAAGATGTAGACAGGTTCTGATCTTGGCTTGAATAGAGAATAGAGACTGGATGGATTTTTTCTAGTCTTTATTTTTTGTAACAATAAAATTCGCTATACATTTGAAAAAAATTGATCTGGTAATGAAGACGGTATCCACGTTCAGTCACTAGATCTAGACATTCCCAATTTGTTTTTCCGATTTTCTGTCACTCGTATCCTACTAGAATCAAAAAGTTTCTGCGCACAATATCTCAGAAAATGTCAAAGAGACCGTCTTTTCGACCAAAACTCCCAATCTAACCAAAAGTCAAGTTATCAGTCAATCGCCGTATTAACACCAAATCTACTAACAATTAGGTTTTCGATCCCCCTCACTATCATAAGGAGCGGGCCAGATATGATAGTGTCTTCTATTCATTGATAGTTTGTCTTCAACAGTAGATACATTAAGCCCTTCTAAGTTATATTCCTCTGTTAAAAACTTAGATGGAATATCTGGATTGTGTATAAAGACATATTCCATAGTATGGTCTATTCTTTTATAACTCTCATCGCTTACATATATACCTATAACCTTCTCTTCAACAACACTACTAGCCCCCATATACACTGGTAATACTTCATTATTAAAACCAACTATATGTGTTGGATAGAACTCAGATGTATAATCGACTTTATCATCCATTATTAACCAAGCCATATCTTCTCCTTTCTTACAGTTCAGAACTCAAACGTTAATTCTATGTGGTTTCGAGTGGTGTAGACAGAACTTTTGATAGAGTCAATTATAAGATCCGTTCTATAACCCGTTTATATTGTGTTTGACTATATCAATGAACTCACCTACACGTCTCTTACAGCTATGATACTTCCTGACAAACTTCATTCCCTGTCTCGCTATATGTTCCCTCTCGCTATCATGTTTGAGATAATATTGTATCTTATCTCGTAAGTCGTTTATATCCTTATATAAAACCAAATGCTTCCCGTCTATATAACCAAACCTATCAAAGTCTTCTGGCTTGTCAGCTAGGAGAAACCCACCACAAGATAATACTTCCGTATATCTCATACTGAGAGAGTTGTATATGTTGTTACTAGTTATTGTTATCTTAGACGCACTGATAGCTTTAATGAATTTCATCTGGGATACACTCTTAGTAAGAGTCCTTAAACCTTTCATACCCTTTAACATTCGATGTACTTTACTTCTATTTGGATACACGTCGTCTCTCACAGTAAAAGCTGCTAGCACATCTATAACCTTAGTGGTGTCGGGAATCTGTTTATAGATGTTAGTGTCTACTGAGAATGGAAGGAGAAAGATTTTATCGCAGATATTATTCTGTTTGAGATTCTCTACTACAAGAGAAGTGACGCCGAATACTATAGCTGGTTTTAACCGTTCAAAGAACTCACCCTGAGGCAAGATTGTTCCCTTGAAGCTACCCTTCTTCCCTACATAATCAACGGCTATATGGACTCTGGGAATGTTAACCCTATCAAATCCTTGGAATGGTCGAGAATAGCGCCACCCGTACGTTAGTAGTACATCCGGAGACGACACATAGAACTTCCTTATTATTTGAGATACACTTAGGTTCGGATCCCACCCCTTATATCCCTCTCCATAATACACAACTTCATGTTCCTTCCCTATCTCATTCCGAAATAACTGGTGACCCCAATTATATCTCGCTATCTGATTTGGACTTAAAAGTAGTATACGCACCGATCTATTTCACCCTCCATTTTCGACATAGTTAAGATATTTCACCTTTCAGATCTGATCTATATAGACTTTACTAGGATATACCCTTCCATTCATTTTTCTACCCCCATCAATAACAAATTGTAAACCAATATATCTAACTACTGTTCTCTCTGTTATTTCTTTTACTCTATCTCCATATTCAACAGGTACTACTACAAAAAATACACCTCTATTATCCATCTCATAATGATAAAGTATTTTTGAAACAACACGTGATATAAGAAGATCCAGACCTTCTATATCTGGAACTATTGTTGATATATGTTCATAAGATAGACCCGGATCATTCGTTTTAGTAATTACTTTAATTCTTATAAAATCCACTTTTTCCACTCAGTCCCTCCTTTCTTTCGTTTCATATCTCTTACTTACCATTTCTACTAACGATTTATCCTTCTCAACTATCCTTTCTAACAAAGTCTTCGATTTCAATAAATAAGATAAAGCTATAACATTAACCAACCACTCTTCCCTCTCTTCTTCTGACAACTTTATTTGTAGAGATATAGAGCCATCATCAAATTCAGTCTTCCCTAGTATATCCATTCTATTCTCCTAAAGTTTTCATTACTAGAATGCTGCAATCCGTTCATTCAAAATCTTGGAATATTCCTTCATAACTACTAACTGTCGTTGCATCCGTTCTTGCTCTTCACTTGGTAATGTTTTAAACGTTTCTCCATCCAGAAACACAATTAGTAAGTAGAGTTTACGATCTAACTCTGACTTCTCATTTACTACTCGCTGTTGATATTCTTCCATGATTTCTTACCTCCTCTTATTCTCAAGGTTTATATTACTCCTATATAGATCTGATCTATACAGACTCCACTAGGACAATCTCACTTATACCTTCTTATCTTATCCAATTGTATCCTTATTTCATGTAACTCATCTCTCATGTCTACTAAAACCTCAATTAATAACCTTTCAAACCTCTCTAATATAGGACCTACATCACCCCCGATTTTAGCTACTTCCATTATCTCTTCTTTAGTTCTTGATTCCATCTTCTCTATCCTCCTATTCTCATACCATAAAACCACCCTCTGATACTTTTGTTTCTGGTATATCAGCTACACGTTTCACTGGCGGAGCTAACTCTACTAGTTCGTATCTAACAATATTACTTAATATCTTATTCCAAGTCTTTTCAGTAAATGGACCATTTGTTATATCGTTTCCTCTCATCCAATCTTCTCCAGCAAGCGGTTTTCTAGCCGTCCCTGAACAACCTAAATAACTTCTACCTCTTCCCCTATCAATTGCTGTAATATGATATCTGTTATGGTCTGTATAAAAATTAATAATTCTCTTATGTTTAAAATCTGCTTTGGGTAAACCTTCCACTGGAAAGCTATCATATTCCACTTTGATATACTCGGTTTCTTTACTAGGACAAACGTCTTTTAACCATTGGTCCAACATTTCCATTTTGTTTTTCATTTTTCTTCTCCTTCTAATTGTTAGGTTATTTACGTTACTCTATTATAGTTTCTCCTATCCATTTCGAGTACTCTACTATAAGTAGAATAATCCTTCTCACCTATTCTATACAACCATTCAATTTCGTTTTTCTTCTTATCATGACTTAACTTGTAAATCTTTCCAATCAATGGAAAACTTATAATATAGACTTTTATATCCCTTACTGGAGTTCTCGTTGATATTTCAAATAACATCAAAGGTATAATGCCGCTTATACTTGGTATTTCTATTTCAACTGACTCTTCTTTTATATTGATTATATAAAACATTTTAGGGTAAAGAATATTTAACGAATAGTCTATCTCTTCTATTATACTCTTACTTACAGCTTCTGGGAGTTCGATACTAATAGTCTCCATTTGACTTCACCACTATTGTTGTTACTTCACCACTTATTAAATCTCTAATCTCTCCTTTCACTTTTTTTCTTACTTCATCTACTAATTCTTTTGGAACCAAAATATATACTTCTTCCAGTGATTTATATTGAATATCATAAAACATTTTTGGCATAAATGAGTTGAGGTACGCCTCTAAACTTTCATAAAAAGGCATATGACTTAGATCAACTTCTTTCGTATAAACTCCCGGTTTTATCCATTTTGCCATCTTAAATATACCTCTTCAATTACAGGCTCAAAACGTAATCGTCCTGTGGTCTTTCAACTCTATTAGATATGATAGACTTCGCAAGGTGATCTAAAAACTTCTCGACATCACATTTAGGCATTCGAATATACAACATATCCTTCCTAGGAACATAAACCACTCCATGATAAAGGTTGAGAGGAAACAATTTACTTTTATCTACAGGTGATTTACTATTATCTATAAACTCATTAAGCCAGTCTTCTAATCTCTTACAATCATCATATGCTAAACCTACTCTTATGGAAAGATAGAAACCAACTTCTTCTGGAGACTTTCTATCAGTAGGCATCATAAGATTAAAGTCCGGAGGATGCTCAATTAAAAATCTAATCATCACTCCAAGTCCTATACTGTCACCATTACTATAACTATATTCTGATTTTATCCATTTTGTCATTCTAGATACCTCCTTATTTCAACTCATCTAACACATCTTTAGAACAGTAATTCAATAATTCACCACATCCTTCACATCGTTTCCAAGGTCCGTTTGGGAGTTCTCCTATATATTCAGGAACCCTACATTTTGGACAGTACTCATACCACTTATAATCATTACTAGTCATAGCTACCTCCTATAAAACTCATTCTACTTTCCTTATATGATGTGCTGGATTCCCTCTAACAATCCAACCATCCCTTACATCATTCAAGACAACACTCCCCATCCCAACCAGTGCATTCTCACCTATTGTAATATCAGATCCGATAAGACTACCTGCCCCGATACTTGCTCCTTTTTTAACAAGCGTTTGACTATAGATCTTCGCCTCCCTTAGTCTAACCTTAGGATATTTCATATTTGTAAAAATAACTCCAGGACCTATGAAAACACGATCTTCTATCGTTATCCCTTCAGGTATAAAGACGTAACTTTGTATCCTTACATTTTTACCTATCTTAACAGGACCAGTAATGTTCACCCCAAAACCTATAACTGTACCTTTTCCTATTTGAACGAAGGGACTAATTGAGCAATGACTCCAGACAGTAACCCCATGTACTACAGAAGGAAGATGGAATGGGTACTCAGACTTAATTCCCTTAATAATATTCATAGCAGTATCAAACTTAATATCTTGCTCGTCCATATACTTCTCAAATTTCTCTTTTGTCCATTCTTCGGTTTTAGACCAATCTTCTTTCATAACTATCTCCTATAGAACTTAAATTCCTTCTCCACTTCTTCCTTGGGAAAGAACTTACCAGATAGTTTATTCTTATCAAAAAACAGTTGATAAGCTAACTGACCATTAGGACCTTTACCCAACTCACCAACGATTGCTATAACTTTAGGGTTCTTCTTACTTCTAATCTCATCGCCCATTTGGAATATAAAATCCTGACTCTGATTTTCTACCATCTCACTTCCTCTACTACAGGTTCTAATTCGTTTCCTACAAAGTGGTATTCTATTTCTTTATTATACTCTGATACTTCATTTATCTCTACTTTTACACAACCTATTCTTACCCCTTTTCGTTCGTCCATTACTATTACTGTTAAATCATTTAAAACTCTATCTACTTCTTTTACTGCCTCTTTTGGGACGTAAACATATAGTGTCTTCTTATCTATACACTCTTCTATCCTAGTAAATAATTTTGGTACTACATTACTAACTATATTGTCAATATCGTTTATCGTTACTTTGACACTACCAGTACTATCAAGGAATTCGCCGTTATACTCATAGTCAAATACTGTTTTATCAATACCCTTAGTAATAGAACCAAATAACCTTCTCATCTTCTCTACTCTATACCAGGAAATGCCCTTACTTCAAATTTTATATTTTCATAGTGTTTGCTTCTAAAATAGGGCCAATTAGTTACTCGTCTTTTTACTTGTGATACATGTCTTCTTGGAACACGAACTAAGAACAGAACGTCCTCTTCTCTTTCTATACATTCGATCGAAGTAAAAAGTTTAGGAACATATTTTACTAGATGATTAGATAAAAAGTTAGATATGGTACCAAGTAGAAGAGGACTGTATTTATCCATAACTAGTATATTCCCGATTCTATGAGGCCAAACTGCCTATAACGATACCTTGGTTTAGTCCTATCAGGGTTCTCTTTTATAAAATGAAATAGATCTTCATAAAAAATCCATCCTTCAAGATTAGTTACATACTTAAAATTAGGTATCCTAAATGAGTCAGTTCTCGGCTCATAATCAACTGCTAAAACAGAATGGAAGCCATATATCTTATGCCAAACTACCATCTCTAGAGGTAACAATGACTTCCTCTTTTTTATTAGGTTATCTTCTGAGTCAAGTAAACCTAAATACGTCTTTTTAATTTTAATACCTAGCTTTTTCCATACTTTCCCTATACTTATAGCACTCCCGTACCTAGCGCCACATAAGTCAACTAACTCTTCATACTCATCTGAGTTCTGATCGATATATCTGCCAGTTAAATAGTAACAAGCATTTAGAGCTGCTACTAATTGACATTCTGAACCACTATTATTCTTTCTATGATACTTCTCCCAATTTCTTCTTAACCTTCCAGTCATTTTCTTCACCTTCACTAAATTCTATAAATGCCATTACATATACTCGATTTACAAACCTTTTCCTAGACCCAATATCTTCTTCTTTATATAAAGGAAAAAAAGTTTCTTCTGTCGTGTTTAAATATCGTCTAAACTCGTGAATTGTTTTGAAGTCTACAAAACCGTTTACTCTACTTCTTAAAGTCGGATGAGTTAATCTCACTTCTACTGGCCACATTAAATCAAGATGTACTTTAATCATTAACTTTCTCCTCTTATTATCCTAACATAATAGATCCGATCTTAAGTTAGGATAAATTTCGTAACTTTATTATTACTTTTTCTCCTCTTGTCTTTCTTAATTCCTGGATTCTTCCTTGTCATCTTCTTTGTATTTAATCTCTCTTTCCTTTTATGTTCTCCATACTTACCATATCTTCCCATTTTACTCATGCTTCTGTCTCACCAATATAATCTTTCATAATATGCCTAATAGCATACTCAATAAGAAGTTTCATTTCTTCCTCTGACATAACTATTTCTAGATCTGCAGAACCATCTTCCTGTTTAGTTATCTTTAATATTTTCAAGCTACTTCTCCCTCCATCCTTATAATCCTCTTTTATATTTAGGATGGAATATCCAAATAACTAGAGCTATCACATATCCCAACGTAAATACTACTAAAGGCACCCATTTCGGAATCCAATAAAACATTTATTGCCTCCCCTTAATTCATATAACATATTCAGGTTAATTGACAATACAGCCAAGTATTCTACCTTCTTTTCAACTTGTTCTTTAAACTCACTTGGTACTACAACAAAACACTCTGGTACATTATTTATTTCAAAATAGTAGAACATCTTAGGTAAGACTTCAGATATAATTAAGTCAAGCTCATTCAAATTACTTACAATATTTATCGGTATAAATCGGTCGTCTAAATCACTAGAAGCATTTATTCTAATCCTTTTCATACTTCCCACGCTTCCTCCTAGTTTCTTTTATGTTTATGTTCTTCATGTTTTTCATGTCTTCTGATATATTTCCAAAGAAGTAATCCCTACAAACTTCTCTACTACAATTCGGACAATAATAAATTTTACAGAGCTTTTCTGGATAACTAACTGCTCGTAACTGAGTCATTTCCGTATATACAAACTGACAAATTGTACATTTGGGCACATTATCTTCCTCTATAAAATAACGTTTGGACAGACTCTCCTAAGAGCATCTAACGAACCTGGATAATTCTCTTGAAACCATTTAATAGGATCGTCTACAATCTTTAACGTTTTTACATTTTTACTTCCTGATGCTGTTTTCCAGGGTGTAATAGTTGGCCAGGTTGACACGATCCCCGCTATATGCATATCAAGTATATCATCTAAATGTTTAAACTTCGCTTTCGACTTCAGAATCTTCGCCTCACAAGAACCATCTAAACCACCATTCCTATGTTCAGGGAAGAGTCTCCAGTCTATCTTATCTAAAATCGACTTTGAATAAAGTCTACCGCTTCCAACTATATGATACCCTTGTCTAGTAACAAAATTAATTTTCCTTTTTGGAAGTAACCTACAATTATGGTAGAGTCTTTTTCCTACCATATCATATCCTTCTTTAATATATTCAATTGCAATCTCACACCAGTTACTTGTTAACCAACAATCAGAAGCACATACTATAACGGCATCCGGTAGAAACTTTTTTCTAACGTAGTTAACTCCTGCTTGCCATTTCTCACCAACTGGTTTATTTTTGTAACGTAGGAAGTTGCATTTGACTTGTTTAGCTATACTCGCGTCACGAGGATTGTCACTAATAAGAAGTAAGTCAATTGGATATGTTTGTTTCTTTAAAAATCTAAGTGTCTCTAACACCATCCTTTCTCTACCAACTGACGTGACTACTATACAAGAAATTCTCATTTTAAGTACCACCTCTGATGATTCTTAGCAATCTTTCTACAAGATACTAACCTACTTAAGATCTCAGGAGGTATCGTCTTTTTTAAATTTATAGGACAAGGTCTAAACGGATAACTAATCTTCTCAAAATAGGGAGATCGGTTGGTTATATTATTGATTCCATCCGTATTAAAACAGTATTTCCAGTTATCACTTCTATCAAAATATACCTTGAATTTTCTCCCTTGTTTTTTTCTATAATTTCTACAGTTCCTAAGCATAAATGAATCAACACCTTTAGTTTTATTAATTTTATTAGGTTTGGGAAAAGCTCCTTTTAGAAGGCTTGTTTTCATCGATCTTTGAGCTACATCATCTTTTCTTTTACAGTAGTCAGTATCATGTAATATTACTTTTCCGTTTGTAATATTGTAGTAGATACCTTTAGTTGCGAGTATCCAGTCAGGGTCAAACTCTTTAAAGATCTTATAGTCAGATACTAGTCTTCTTGGAGCAGAATAATAGTCAGTAGAACTCGAAACGATAAATTCTGAATTTGCATTCATTATTAACATTGACATCTTCTTACCTAAAGGGATCCAGTTATTAAGTCCAATATATCTCAAATTAGTACAACCAACCAATCTTAGACTGTCTCGATATTCTTGAACTATCTTCTTCTCACCCACTGGTTCATACTTCTCTGTTACTTCTTCTGCAATAATTAGTTCCCATTCAAAATCGATTCCTTGTTGCCTACTTAAAGACTCTAAGGCTAACCAACCAATATGTTTAGATCTAAACATTGGTAATATTACAGAAATTATATACATTTACAATAACTCTCCGTTAGGTACATTACCTTTCTTTGTGGCAGGACAACCAAACCATATCTCTTTATCGGGAACATCCTTAGTTACTAAAGAACCAGCACCAACAAATGAATTCTCTCCAATAGTTTTTCCAGGAACTATTATTACACCAGCACTGATACGAGCTGCTCTTTTTATTACGGGAGCTTCAACTGGAGGATTAATTCCTCTACCATGGTCTATATTATTCGTATTTGTCCCTAGATAGAAGGGAGCAATAAATACATCGTCTTCGATAACTGTACCCTGAGTTACATGACACTGAGCATGAAATCCCACCCTGTCGCCTATTCTAACTTCTCGTTCTACTACTGTCAGATGACCAAAAGTACAATTACTTCCTATTTTTGTACCAGTCCGTATAACACACCCATATCCTATAAATACATCATTACCTATTGATACATCATCGTCTATAAACACCATAGGACTTAGTCTTACATTCCTACCAAGTTTTACATGCCTTCCTATAAAGCATATTTGTCTTCTTTTAAATATACCTCTAATTAACTTTAGCATAAAATCTCCTGTTATAAAAAACTATCCAAAAGACCGCCTTATAAGCCCAAAATTTTCTTTAAACGGTTCCCAACATAATCATAACTATGAAATTGTTCCACCCATTTCCGACTTTCATATTTCAACCTTTGGATCTCTTTGTCACTAGTTAGTATTAATCTTCTCAATACTTGTTCTAATTGATTCTTATCATTGGCAATTTGTATGGCGCACTCACCAAATTCTTTTCTGTATAATTCCACAGACTTAAAGTTTGTAACCACTACACAACCAAGAGCTGCAGCTTCTAAAGCAGATATGCTCCATTCCCCAATGAATTCTATTTGTTCCAAATATATATCACATTCTGACACTCTTTTAAGATGCTCTGTCCAAGCAATTACTTCCTCTTCAAATCTATACTCAAATTTGTCAGTTAAATCCTTATCTTCTTTTAGTTTATCAATAACTTCATTAAATATAAGACTATTCTTTCCTATAACGCTAGTTGGATAATGCCCTATTATCAGTTTGTCACTAAACCTTTCATACATTGGCTTAATTATATCTAGGTTAACTGGAGGAAGAAGCCAAACTTCATTTTTGGCTCCTCTATCAAATAACTCTCTAGTTTGTATTAAACATTTCTCAACAAGTGGATTGAAAATCCTGTTTTTGGCTCTTGACTTATCTCTATATGATGAACCACCATGAAATACAAAGTACCTTTTGTTTTTCAATTTTTTCAACTCTGTAGCTTCAATTGGGATTTCGCTGTGCATAAAAATTATAATATCGGCCTCCTTGGCTTGTTTCTGCATCTCTTCTCCATTAACTTTTTCTGCTTTCCGTAATCCACCCAACTTCTGCATTCTAGAACCGTAAACACTTAAAGCAACTGTATTAACACCAACTTTATTTAACATCTCAGAAAAAGTATATCCCACGTTTGCATAATCTCTTTTTATAGCTATTAAAACTTTCATTATATACTTTCCTTCCCTTACACAGAGGCTTTTAAAGTCTTACTCTTCTATCTATAAAGTTAAACCTAGACAGTTCCTCTAGGAATCTTAATATCCCTCTCATTTAAACAGCCTTTCTACATTTTTATAAAAAATACACTCTTTAGCCTCGGTACTAATATTTGAAAGGTCAACAAGATACTTAGCAACTCGAACATCAGCGTAGGGTTCATCAGAACCAAATAATACTTTATCTCTTCCAAGAACGTCTACAGCTTTCTCTATAAGCCAAGGTAGTTTCCCATTCGATGTATCTAAGTAAACATTATCTACTTGTTTAGATTTTACTAGTTGAATAGCCTCTTCTACCAGATCCGTTGAATTACCTCCCATGTGAGCTGCTATAAAATTAACTCGAGGCATTCGTTTCGCCATATCTACAAGATATTTTATATGGCTGATAGGATCTCGACCACAATGTACTAGAATAGGCCAATTTTTCTCCAAAGCTATATCAACCCATTTATAAAAACGCACTTCGTTTACATTCATTCGTGATATACTTGGATGGTATTTAAGCCCACTTATAAAACCTCCATGACGATCAAGTTGAGCTTCTATAGATGAATCACGAGGATCAATGAGAAACAACAAATTGTACCTAGCTTGTATATAACCCTCTGCATTAAAGTATTCATGCAAAAATGAAGTATTAAGTTCCGAAAATTGTATCTCGTTTGAGATATTAGGCATAGCAACAGTATGGTCTATACCTTGCTTATCCATGCAATCAGCATAACTATTGAATGACCAAGCTCGCTCTGTCTTCTCTGTTCTTCCTATATGTACATGACTATCAGTAATCAAAATACAATCCCTCCTATCTTATTACCCATCTAATTACTTCAAAGACTTCAGCGTACTCGACTCCAATCTGTGTTCCTCTTGTCTTAGCTAAACTTCTTAAAAAATCAGACGAAGCATATCCTCTTCTTCGTTGTGAAATATAACACCCTACAGTATCAATTTTCTTCTGTAAATGTCTTTCTTCAATAAATACAAATGCGTTTGTACTAAAATTTAAGTTATTCCACGGAATCTCATATCCTAATATTGTATGTCTCTTAAAAATCCTAAAGCCCTCTTGTGCAATAACTTGATGATCTTGATGTGTATCATTAGGAGAGGGAAGAAAAACCAAGGAAGGATCTATCTCCTTTCCTAGTCTATAAAGGTCTTCTAAAATTTCTTGCCTATAAGTTAGAAAATTTCTAACATCATATTTAAATACAGTAATATTTTCGTTTTTCACACCTAAAGTTCTCATAGCTTTCTTTAACTCTTCTCTATGTGTATTTTCGGGCATACCAGGGGGAATTGACTTCTCAGAAGTAGTAAAAGCTACATAAAATACTTCTCGTCCTTCTTCTAAAAATCTAGCTATACTCCCACCACATCCAAATTCACCATCATCTGCATGTGGAGATATTACTAAAATTTTTTCCATTAACTTAACCTTTCTTCGGGTGGAATAGTACCTCTAAGTGTAGCAGGGTTTCCAATATATTTACCGAAATCTTCACAGTCTCTTGTAACAGTAGAATTCGCACCAATAAGACATTCTCTACCTATTACAATTCCAGGCATTATTACTGCTCCAGATCCAATCCGAGCACCATATTTTATTGTTGGTCCTTTGAGTTCTGCCTTAAATTCTCGACCATGACTGATTTTCCATGTATTTATACACATTGACATTGGTCCCATGAAAACTCTATCCTCAATCGTAGCATAACCAGTGATATGACTATTCGATTGAATAGTAACATGCTCGCCTATTTTTGTATGTAATTCTACCATTACAAGATGACCTATAACAGAATTATTTCCTATATGTACTCCCTCTCGCAAGACAGAATTATGACCAATAAAAACATTGTCTCCAATTACACAATTCTTGTCAATTACGACCCCATAACCAATTCTTACGTTCTTTCCAAATTTCGTATCTGGACTAATTGGATGCATCAAAGCATGTTGATACGGGTCTTCATAAATATTACTTTCCATTTTCACTTCCTCCCTCTAAAAACACTTTTAAAAGGTCTCTCAGAAAAAAATCTTAAACCCCACTTCCTTACAAAATCTCTAAAATCGTCAGTTTCTTCGTCCTCATCTCCACCAAACACTAAATTCTCAACGTCAAATTTACAGTTGTTAACTTTAATATATGGATAAGTTAGTTCAATTTTGGGTCTGATACCATGGAACTTAGCAATCTCATCATACTCTTTAAGAATCAACTTAACCTTCTTAATTTTCTCTTCTATAAGTAGAGGGTGAACTTCTCTTATGTACTTTGCTGGATTACCCGCATATATTGATCTACTTACTGAAAGACTTTTTGTTACAATACTTCCCGTACCAATAACAACTTTATTAGTAATGACTACTCCTGGCAATATCAAAACACCCTGTCCGACAATAACTCCGTCTCCTATTGTAACACCCTCGAACTTGGCTGGAAAACCTTCTAAAACTGACAGCCAATAACCATGAGTCATTATTACTACATCTGTACTAAGACCTACATCATTACCAATTACTATTTCTTTATAAATATTTAAGTTGTTATTATGAATAGTACAACGGTCCCCAATTGAGAGGTTAGCTGTTGGGTTCGTACGGCCACCTCCACCTACCTGTAAACCTCTAGTATGGAACAAGTCATTACCAAAAGAAATGTTGTTTCCTCTAATATGAACGTCACTTCCTAATCTACTCCTATCTCCTAATGTAAATTCTCCTCTGATATCAACGTCGATGTTATTTCCAAAACTTATATTTTTTCCTAAGTTTATTTTTTTAGCCCGTATTAGGATGTTCTTCTTATTGCTTACAAATTCTTTAGACATAATCTGTCCTTACATATAATAACCACCATTAACGTTAATAACTTGACCAGTAATATAACTACTATACTCAGAAGCTAAAAACAAAACAACATTAGAAGCCTCTTCTGGTGTTCCAAACCTTCCCATTGGAATCCGTGTTAATACTTCCTCTTGTATCTTTGAGGGAAGTCGTAACAACATTCCTGTATTAATAAAACCGAAAGCAACTGCATTAACATTTACACCCTTTTTAGCCGACTCTCTTGCAACTGATTTAGTAAAGGCAATAACACCTGCTTTAGATGCTGAATAATTTGCGGCTCCGATTACACCTGTTTGACCTTGGACAGAAGTAATATTTATGATCTTTCCATATTTCTTATCGTACATATAACTTAACACAGCACGTGTACAATTAAATACTCCTGTTAGATTTACATCCATTATACTATCCCATTCATCGTTTGACATATTATGGACTAAATTATTCTTAAACGTTCCAGCATTATTGACTAAAATATCGATAGACCCAAGTTTATGTTCTGTCATCCCTACTACATCTATAACTTGTTTTTCGTTTGTAACGTCTAACTGATAATAAGAAATCCTGTTCCCACTAGTAAGGGAAACGGTTCTTTTAACTTCTTCTTCATTCTTAACATAAGTAATCACTACGTTCGCACCATTATTGACAAACATCAGAGCTATAGCTCTACCTATTCCTCTTGAACCACCAGTTACTATAACATTTTTACCGTCAAATCTCATTTCGCCCTCCTATACTTCCATTCTATTCTTTCTAGATAATCAGTCCCTTTATAGTATTGTTCGGGATTCCTAAAATGACCACACTTCTTATATATTTTTAACCATTTTGTAATTCCTCTTCTACTAAAAGTAGTTTCATAATACTCTTTATATTTAGGATTTAGGAAATCGTCATCCTGAACTAAAATACATGGTTTTCCAAGTTTAGCACCCTTTAGTCCATATTTAAACAATCTTTCATTTAATTCTGGAACTGGCCCAACAAAATCTCTTGAAAATGGTTTTTCCAGAAATCTAATTTTAAATTTATCAACAATTTCTTTCTTGATTGCAATTCCTCCACCATATTCCCAACCTCTCTTAAGAACTTTTGTATATCTCTTCCTATCTCCCATATTTTTTAGGGGAACTAACTTCATATAAACTCCACCGCGTTTAGTCTTAGTCGCTACTCTAGGAAGAAGCTTATTATTTATAAGGTCTTGTAAATAAATACAATGTAAATAATCTACTTTTAAGTCAGAACCAACTAGTTTAAAATTTCTTAACCAGTTCTTCATAAAGAAATGGTCATTCGCAATCATCAATAACCATTCAGCGGATTGGTCAGCTGCTTCAATTGCTTGATTTGTCGCTTTACCAAGATGATAGTTTTCTGGATTCAATATCAACTTATCAATATCACCCTCTTCTTTTAAATTCGTTAGTAAGTTGACAGCGCCGTCTGTTGAACGGTTATCTACAACTATCAACTCATACATATCTCGTTGCGTAGTTTCCTTTAACGACTTAATACAAAACTCAGTTAGTTCTTTTCTGTTAAATGATGTAATACTTATCGATATAAACATAAACTATCCTCTTACTAAAACTATAAAACCGTTGTTGTTCTTTTTAACTAAGTCAATCTTCCAATGAGGGTTTGAGTCTATAAATTCATTAATTCCAGTCATAATTCCTGGTCTCTTCTTATCTTCTCCTCGAGAACCGTAAGTTCTAGTATCATGAAAAGCCAGAAACTTCCTCGGAACGTTTCCATGTAGTTCTAACTCTTTTTTGATTTGTGTATATGTATGATATGTATCAATAAATAAGAAATCGGTTGGTTCTATCACTGTCTCAAGAGTGTTCTCTATTTTCACTATAAACTCTGTTGGTTTTGCTAACTCTCTTAACATTTTATACTTGATCTTTGGTCTAATGTCATACGAAACTAACTTCTTCGGTTTTCCTGCCAACAAAGCAACTGTTGAGTTTCCCTTTCTTACACCAAACTCTGTAACATGTTCTGACATACTAGAATAACGTTTCAAATCTGGTAAATGTTTAAAGATATCAGACCTTTTTTCACAAAATATATTATACATCTCGTCGATTGTCATATCTTCCCCTTAAGTTTAAGTAACTCAGGTCTACGATTTTTAATCCATATTACTTTCTCTTGTTTCCTAACTCCTCTAAGCCGTTTATAAGATCTAACCGTTCGTCCACCAAGATGGAATATATAATTGTTCGTAATACGAACTGCTTGGTAATCAAGAACTGTTCTAGCACCATAGTAAAGAAAGTCATCACCACAATATATCCTTAAGTCTGGAGGTATTGGGGGTAATCTATCCGTAATCTCCTTCCTAATCGTAAAGGCCCAACCTTCTCGTTTTCCTATATTAGCAATTTTAACTTCAACGTCTCTACTTTCTTTTACTTGTCCAATTTTTTTAGCATTAGTAACACAAAAAATTCCGTACTTTTCACTAACTTGAGAAGCCTCAATTATCTTTTTAAAGAAAAATTTATTCAAAATAATATCATTGTTTAGAATACTTATTAGAGGAGTTCTAGCTAATTTAATCCCTTCGTTCCAAGCAGCATTCACACCAATATTCTTTTCATGACGAATAAATCTTATCATCTTAAGTTTCCCATACTTACCATATTTTTTAACAAGCTTCCCAATCTTCTCAGTACTTCCATCATCAATCAAAATAATCTCTTCTGGTAATACAACATTTTCTGCTATATAACCAAGAAACTTATCAGTAATTTGTATTTGATTAAGAACTGGTACTACAGCTGTTATCATATCAACCCCTTACTCAACTTTAAAGAGATATCTTCTTCTTCCTTTCAACTCTGTTATATGAATAGGTGAAACTTGACTAGCACCCAAGTCATGAAGAAAGTCCATTATTATATCTTTATTCGACAGTTCCTTTATAGTAACTCGTCCAAAACTTTCTCTTCCAGCGGTTTGGAAATACAACTCTTTGCTCCCTTGAATTAATTTTCTCAGTAACTGGTCTGTTTTCTCTTTACCCATTCGTTCCTGTAACCACATATGTACATTCATACAAATTACTATATCTACAGGTTCAAACTCTGTCTCACTATTTACTTTAGTAAACAAATTAAGTTCCGTCAAATTAAAAGTAGATCTGATCTTAGTTAGTAAACCAAAAAGCACTGGATCTGCTTCATATCCAATCACCCTTCGTAATCGAAATCTTCTCATCATATTAAATAAATAATAACCGGCTGAGCAACCAATATCCATAACAGTCTTCGGAACTATAGACATAGAATTTATAATAGCTTGATATTCTAATTCAATATTTCGTTGAAAGGGCACAAAATTAAGACATGGAATATCTAGTTTATGGAACGTTCTTCCAGGTTTTGATGAAGATCCATCATAATATCTAACACCTAATTTTTGTATATGGGGTTTCCAATCTTCATTAATTTTTTTTTGTAGATCTCGATCAATTCTTCTTATCTCTTGTTTAATAGTTTCTAACGCTTTCTCATCGTTAGTACCATACCTAATATTTAATTGTACAGGTTCTCGAATCTTCCTTCCATCAGTTTCAGCCCAAAAAAAGTCAATTAATTTAATTGCTTTCTCTTTCTCAGAAAAAAGCAAATTCCCAGGATTAACATCACGGTGCCTAATCTCTTTCTCTTTCAAAATGTCTCTTATTCTATTAAGTTGCCTCATAACTTCGTCAATGGGAATGGTAAACAACATTCTTCTAACAAAATTTCCATCAAGTTTAGTAAGAATTCCTAGAGGAAAATCATATCTCTCCATTATGTAAGATTTATTGTCAGATTCAATAATATTTGGAGAGTGTATATTTGTACCCCTACAACTAAATTTTTCTATACAATATACTTCATGTTCTACAGAAGAAAGTCTATTGTTTCTAGTACTTCTAAATACTTTTTGAATAGTATCATTTGAAAAACTTATGACCGATTGTCTAGTCTTTATTCTATGAGTCATTTTCTTTTCTCTCTAAGTAATCTGATCCTCTATAATATTCCCTTTTATTCCTGAGACTTCCATGTTTCTTATAAAAATTCCACCGTGGCAGAATCCCACGCTCACTAAACGTTCTAGAGTAATATTCACTAAATTCAGGATTTGAATGTTCTGGATCTTGTATTAAAAAACAGGGTTTTCCTAGTCTGGTTCCCTTCAATTTCATTCTACATAGTTTTCTAGAAATGTTTGGCATAGGACCAATAAAATCCTTTCTAAAAGGAGTTTCTACTAACTTAATATTATGTTTCTTTATAATTTCATTTCTAATCGCAAGCGCAGCTCCAGTTTGACCCCTTTCTCTTCCTAAAGCTTTCAAATAAATTCCACCATTTTTTGTTACTGTTTCTTCACAGCGTAAGTCTCGTTTCCTTGTCATGAACTTCATTAATAAACAAAAAATATAATCCAAGTCTAAGTCGTTCGCTACTTTAGTAAAGTTCGCAAACCAACTATCCATCGCAAATAAATCATTACTTAATGTTAATAACCACTCTGATTTCTTACCAGTTAAACTCCAAGCTTTATTATTACAATACCCCAGATAATGGTAGTCAGAGTGTAGAACCAACTTATCTATTATTTTATTCTTTTCCATTTCTCTAAGCATCCCAACAGTACCATCTGTTGAATGGTCATCAACAACTATTAATTCATATTTGTCTCTCGGAGTTGTTCTAACCACAGAATCAATACAGAACTTAGATAACTTCATCCTATCACAAGTAATTATAGAAATAGATATAAACATTTAAGAACCTCTCCCCCAAACTAAAAACTGGCTGTTTCTTGGTTTTATCAGCTTATGTTTAATTCTCCATTCTAAGCCATGGTCAGTTACTAGTGGAGAGTCTCCTGGTTTTCCATAAATTGCGTATTCCCACTTCATCACAAAGTCTCTCATCAATTCATTTCCATACCTAAATTGTTTTTCAGGATTCTTATAGTCAACCATTTGTGGAACTGCACCTTTTACAAAACTGCCTCTAATTAAAACTGGATTCAATCCAAACTGTTTTTTTCTATCACTGGCTAGGAGAAAACTTCCTCTCTTATTATAATCATATCTACAATTAAAAAGCTTCGGTCTTTTAGAGTTTGAAATAGGAAATTTACATAGTCTTAAGCAAGCTATAGGTGGTCGTTCTTTTAAAATGTTGATCATATCATCTATATCAATCTTCCTATGTATTATCCAGTCATCTTCTAAATGAAAAACCCAATTTGCTTTGACTTGTGACCAAGTCCAAATTACAGCTTTTGGAAATGATGGTTTCCTCGGCATATTGTATGAAACGTCATCAAAATAAGACTTACAAACTCGAGTAATATTTTTAAACTTTTCATTGTCTCCTACTGGATCAATATTAACTATTAACCTATATCGTTCAATGTCTTTGTAAAAAACGTTCTTATGAAAGGACTTCAGAGTTTTATCTAAAATTGAAGATCTAAGAACAGCTGTCATTGTAATATCAATTCTCTCTTTCACTACAAAAAGCTCCTATAAGGAAGTCCTCTTTCACTTAATCTCAATTCCATCCAACTTTTCGGACTTGGTTCAACAAAAGGTTGTAGCCTTATTGGAATCTTACCATCCATCCAAAAATCAACAACAAATCCAATATCAACAGAACGTCCACCTTCTTCTTTAATAAGACCAGAATATATTCTTCCTAATTCTCCAGCAGCAACAAGCCAAAAGTCATAATCTTTTGCTCCTCTTTTTATAAAGTCTATTGTTTCATAATATGAATTTACATATTGGTTTTCATATTGACCAACAATGCTAAATATGTCCATAGAACAATGTTCCATAAATTTCAAGAAAACTTCAGCTCTATCAGTAATAAAACAAACCTTTCTTCTTTTCATAATATCTATTAAGTTCTTCCTTTTTTTAGAAATCCGGAGTATCATTAAATAATGTATTTCCGGATTACAGTAACTTTCATTATCAAATTCTGCACGATTATAAAGTTCCCTCCACATCTTTAATCTAGAAACAGTTGCTTTTGACATCGGTTTATTTGGAGGTCTCCTTAATCTTGGCCAAAATTCTTCGTCAAAATAAACTTGTGGAGTATCAATATAGTTAGCATGTCTTGCGTAGAATCCCCACAATTCAAAAATTTCTAGAACTTTAGCTAGTGGTATCCCTTCTTTTTTAGAAATTATAGAAAGTTGTCTCCAGTCGTCATACAGAACTGAATGGAGGTATTTGATTCCACCATCTCCAAACCTAATTAAGCTAAAGGGCTGTTTTTCTTGAATATGTTTTTCTAAATCTCTCATCACTTCTCTTGTTTTAGCCACTTTCATTTTAAAAACCCTTCAAATAACTCAATCATTTCCTTCATATTTTGTTTTCGGTCTCCTAACTCTTCAATCTTTTCTCGTCCAGCTTTACCCAGTTTGAATCTTAGTTCTAGATCTTTTACTAAGCGTTCGGTTTCCTTTACAAAAGAAGCAAAATCGTTTTTAGAAACTAAACCAGTCTTTCCGTGTTGAATATAATCTTCTGTACCAGCAAGTGGTGCGTCGGTTGTTACTACTGGACATTCAGTCAACATAGTTTCTTGTGGAACTATATGAAGACCCTCGTTTGTACTAGGTGACAACCAAATAGAAACTTTATTATAGAAAATATTTTTCTTAGACTCTTCTGGTTCTCGAAAATATCTATCAATCTCATTATAATGTGGATTATGATATATTCCTAACATATAAAGTTTTACGTTCCTATACTTCTTTTTCAAATAACTAGACGTTTGGACAACCCAAAAATCTCGTTTCGTTCTGTGTTTTCTGTGATAAAGTCCTCCTATAACAATCTCAGAATGACTTCTAATATTCATTGGAAAGCACTCATCTAAGTCGTTTCCTGGTCTAATAATAAAAGATTTAACATTATATTTTTCAAGTTTCTTTTGTAAACCACTACTATTTACAATCTTGATTAATGGAACTTGAAGTACTCTCCCTACTATTTCAGGTTCGGACATCTTCCATGTTTCCCAAGCTCTTAACCAATGAACTCGTAAACTAGCAGGGTACATAAGAGACGAGGGAACTGTTTCATAACCAGTAGCAATCACGACATCACTTCTTGGTAATATTCCATTTCTCTTGGGAATAATATGTTTTGCTTTTAGGGGTGTCCACGTATGTTGGTTTTTCATTGAGTCTATGATAAAGACTTCATGTCCTAAATCAACCAACGCGTTTGCTGACCGTACAACCGTCAAACTACCTCCATTATTTCCAAGTCCACATTTTACAAGATTGAATACTATCCGCATATATTCTCTCCTGCTTCCTAAAGAGATTTAAAAATTTTGTTGTACAAACATAACATTTTTAACTTTAAGAAGTCAGTTACTCGGACTGGTAATGACATTGCAAGTAAAAGACCAAAAACAAAACCTAAAATAAATGACATATATTGTCCTCCTCTAACGTTTCTAATCTTTCTAAAACATTATTATATTGAATTACTTCTGTGTTTAACGGATTTAATAAATAAACATCATCTCTTGTCATTCCATCATCAAGAGAAACTAATTTAGTTTTTAACAGTACTGACAAATGTGAGACCGGTGAGTTTAGATTCCCAACTGTAACTTTAGCTCTCTTAATTATTTCTATCACACAACCGAGCAAAGAAGAGTTTCTATTCAGTTTTACTTCTAAGTTCTCATAGTCAGTAAAATCTATCTTACTAAGACTTTTTAACACTATGTCTTTACTACTTTGTTCCTTTAGCCACGACAAATCGACAAACGCTGATGTCCTCTTTATACTATTTACAATTTTGCTATTAGAAAGTCTCGGTTTGAAGTCATAATCCATCTCACTTCTAGGAAACTGCCACTTTACTCTAAATTTATAATTACGAATGTCAGGACAAAACATATCTTTAATTTTATATCTATCTTTATAGTTGTTTAGAAAGGAAATTTTTATTGATTCATAGATTTTCTGTGGGAACTCATCTAACTTAAAACATTTTTGTTGAAAATTTTCTTCTCCTTTTATCCTCAAGGGAACTAGAACATTAGCGTACTGTCCATAGAGGTCAAACCTTTCGGGCCGAGTTAAAACAACAAGGTCAATCTCTGGGTCCTTCTTTTTTAGATAAATGGCATAAGGAGCAAACCTATACATCTCCCAACCTAAAGAACCAGTAAAAGGACCAAACAAGAAAGCATACTTTTTAGACATTACTAACTTCTACTTTCGGTCCTCTTTTTTCTTCCGGATCTTTTAAAACCTTCTCTTGCACAGTTGGTTTTAACATTCCTTCCATTATCTTATTTTCTTTTGTGAGAGTATTAACTTCTTTTTGAAGTCGAAGAATTTGGTCTGCTGCTCCTCTTAAAAGTCGTTCAATTTGTAAAAGTTGTATCTCTCCTCCGTAAGAACCTTTCATATGATAGTCAACTAATTGTCTTGTAATTCCACTTATCGTTTGAATATTCATCTCTAACCAATCATTTTGTTTTTCCATGTTTCTTTTCTCCTTTAAGTTTCTTTATTAAAATTTTGTTCAAGTTCTCTAGAACTACTTTAGGGTCTAAGTTATATCTCATATCTTCAATAAATGTTATTGGTGTTTGCATAATATTATAGTCAACTGTATGGTAACGTTTCTGGTGACCCCACGAAAGAACTTGAACTCTATATAACAATGACATATTCGGGATCGCTGACTGACTTCCACAGGTAAAAAATGTTCTTTCCAAAATTACCATCAAAATTCCAATTAGAGATGAGTTCTCGGACAAAGGAATTTTCGTTAAGTCTAAAAATCTATCCTTCTTATCAGGAAAATATTCTCCTTCTTTACCGCAAATAATAAAATTAAAATTTGACCGTAAAGGATGGCCTGATAACATATCGTAAAACTCATTCCAATGTTTCCAGTTTCGTTGAAAACCAATTCTATATCGAGGGGCCAAAACAACTAAAGGTTTATCCTTGGGAACAAACTTATCAACAATTATATAGTTATCTTTCCTAGGTGAGAATTTAAACGTCATCTCACTTCTTGAGTATTGATTTTTATTGAGAAAATGTTTCCTTTCAATTTTAGGAAAAATGTGTTTAACTATATTAAATCGTTTTTTATAAGTCTTTCCAAACTTAATTGCTAAACGATTATATTGGTCTAATGGGAACTTATTCAATGTATAACAATTTCCTAAAAACTTCTTCCCGTCTCCATCAATCCTCAAGGGAATTAGAATATCAGCAAAGGTTCCATATAAATCAAATCTATCTGGTCTTGTATATACTATATATTTAATATCTTTTCCTTCGTATTTCTTAAACTTCATATAAGGTAGCATTGGTGCGAACCTTGCCGCTTCCCAGTACATTTCACCTATACAAGGACCCATCAAAACAGCATCGTCCATTATTTAACTCCAATTATTTATTGTCAATAATATTAACGTGGTGTTTCCTTTTATGCCTCTTAATTATTTTATCTACTTTCTTCTTTGGACAATAAACTTTCATTAGCACAGTATGAAAGTTTGGTCTTATTAATTCACCATCTAAAGTCTCTCCATTTGAAAGTTGAGTTGTACATGAAAACATTTTTGCTCCTTTCTAAACAAGGCAGACAGCAGTTTAATTGTTATTGACAGACCATACTGTCTATAGTTTTACCATCATCGTTCATGATGAAAAGCATACATTCTCTCCCAATCAATATATCCCCGACGAACTTATCGTCATCTTCTTTAATGGTTGTTTTAATCTGAATGAACTCGAACGGACTGTCCATGTCAGGCATAGGAGTGACAATCCGGTGAGTTTCAAAGCTGTTCATTCGATCATGAAACTCATCCATATTATTTACAGCTACCTTCCTATACTCAGCCTCCAAGCACTCAAACATATGGTGGAGGGAAGGTACTACCTTGTCATAAAGGCTACCTCTACGATTAGAGACCCCTTGCTCATCTTCTAGATGTCTAACTATCTTAATATACATGTCTTTCTCCTCTCTGTCTCGCTGTCTGCCTTGTTTCTACCAATCATTAACAAGCATTTTATCATTTTCTATCATTTTGTAAAATTCGTCAAACTTCATCGAGTCAATCCACTTCTCAGCTTCTTCAAATCTAATCATCTGTTCTCGGTTTGGATGTTTCCTGTTTCTAATTAAAACATTACAAATACTTCCAGATAACCTGCCTGTATGAATTCCGAGTTTTACCTTTAAACCAACAATATATTTTTCACCCCCAGTTGAAAGATCCATCAACCACCAGTACTCTTGATCATGCCGTTTGTCTACTCCAACTAATTTTCGCAAATCAATAAAACCTACATCTTTAAAAAAGTTTGTTCTAACTGTCCAGAACCCTGATCCCCCAAGTTTTCCAATTGTCGCAGGATGACCAGCTAATGTTTTTGGTAACATCACTTTTTCTTTAATTCCACCAGGATGTTGAGAAATTACTTTAACATTCTTTAATTTTAAACTAGTTACATCTTTCCAAGCCTTACGAACAATTTTATCCCAGTTCGGAACAGGAATCACATCATTATCTAGGAAAAGTAAAAACTCGCACTGATCTTTATTTGGATCCTGTTCATGTAATAATCCAAACTGGTTTGAGGAAACTGCTTTACTAAAAGCATCGAATGTTGATTCTTTAGTATTGAAAGTAACTTGTGTAACAAGACCCTCCTGATACAACTTGCTAAAATATTCGAAATGTTTACTCGTACGATAAGTAGTAAGATTGTCATAAACATATAACTGAAAAGGACTAGTAGTATGTTTATATAGTGCTTGTATACACTTACTACTAATTGCGAGCCTATTCCTTATTGTCATCATTATCTTGATCATCTATTAATCTTCCAATCTTCTCAACAGTTTCATAAAGGTCAATCGTATCATAACAAGGACTATAATCACCACGACTTTTTGGACAGGGTCTCTGTCCATGTATAAAACACGGAGAACAATCGAGTTTCCCCTCAACCCAGTCTACATTTTCATAAGTTTTTAATCTAACAAAAGCTGGAAAGGGACCATAGATACCAAAAATTGGTATTCCAACTGACTGCGCAATATGTATTAATGCTGAGTCTGTTGAAATCGCTAATTTAGATAGAGATGTTATAGCGATCGTATAATCTATTGATTTAGAATGTTCACAAAAATTGAAAACCAAATGTTTATTATCTAACTCACTTATAAACTTTTCAATATTCTCAGACTGGTGTGGTGAATCAGTTATTAGAATGTTAAAATCTCTGTTAGTAAGCTTATCTATCAAGTTTATCCAAAAGCTAGGTCTTGGAGTTCTAACTGGAGAACTAGCTCGTATCTGTATAACAATAAAGGGTTTATTTTCGAGACTCCATTCTTTCAATATTTCTAAACACTCCTCAACCTTCTCTTCTTTTGGTCTCTGTTTTGGTCTTAATTTCTCATCTGGTAAGTCAAGTTCTAACCACTTTGAAAACAAATTATAAGCATTCGAAGTCTTAGCTTCATTACAACGTTCTATTACTCCCTCAAAAATTGCATGGTAATCTGAGTTAATAAGTTGTTTTACAGTAAAAGGAAGATCTAATATTTCGTCAATACAGTCCCAGGTTTCTATCATTGCTTGATACTGTGGACCGCAGGCAAATTTAATAGTACATGTGGGGAACTTCTCTTTTAGATAGACAAGATTTGGCTGGATAAATAATAAGTCACCAACACCGCCTGTTCTAGTTACTAACAATAACTTATCATCTAGATTTTGACCCATATACGGTCGATAGAGGTTTTTAAATTTCATTCCAGAGGGTTTTAAGATACGTTTATTATAAATGTAATGTAGTTGTTGATAAATTCCCAACGCCATTACGTACTTCACTCGTTTCTTAAGCTGTTGCTCCTTGAGTTTGCTTTGTTCAAAAGCAACGTTACTAACACACTCAGCTATAACAATATTAGGAGGATCTTTCCGTAATTCGTCTAACGATTCTACGTACCGTAATGTTAAATCTTTCATACCTAACTGTCGTAATAAATCATTCGTAATAGGTTTAAATTTTTTTAAATCAACATCATCTAAAGTGTCTCTCAAATTCAAAAGGTTTCTTGTTCCATTCACAATTTCAATCCTCTTTTCTAGAGTTAACTAGTTAGTCAGTTTCTTTCTCAGCTTTCCATTCTTTATCTATAACATTGAAGAATTCTTTCTTCTTCTTATCACTCAATTCTGCTGGTGATTTTACACCCATGTCAGCCAGTTTCTTTTTGAAAAACTTTTGATACTCAGTTTCTTCTTTAAGTCCCTCTTTACATTTTTCTTCAATTTCTTCCTCTTTCTCTTTCTCTTCTTCATCTCCAGCTACTTCATCTTGTTCTGTAACTTCTTTCTCAATGTCTTTCTTTGTAGCTGCGATATTTTCATCAGGAACTTCGTCAACCACGTTATCTTCATGTTCTTCAATACTTTCAAGATCCTCTTCATCCTTCATAGGTGGTGGTCCCGTAACTTGGTCTAAGATTCTATCAGTTTTTCTGTCAGCCTCCTTAACTTGTACGTAACTATCATCAAGGATCAAATCCACTAATTGTTCTGCCTCTTTTGTTTTACTCATAATTAATACCTCCAAAAAACTCTTCCTAAAATATTACACAAATATTGAAACAATCGCTGTTGCTATTAAAGCAATAATAATTCCAAGTATAATAAGAGAAATTGAGGGAAGTCCAGTTTCTATAAGAGTTATAACTGCAAATATTACTCCACCTACAAGCACGAGACCAATTACCCAATCTCCTACATCTTCTCTAATACCGAATTTTGTCTTATGTTTATCATAATAAATGCTAAGTTTACGTAAATTATCTTTTGTTTTTGTAACGTCACTCCCAGACAAGATAGCAACTACAGACGCAAGAGCATCAACTGATTTAGTTGGAACCTTAGGAAACTTAGTTTCTATATATTTTTTCGCAATAGCAAAAGAACGATCATATGTTGGTTGTTCTCCTTTTACTAATTTTTTAACCAGATCAGGAGTGACAGTTGGAACATGAGCAACTAACTTTTTAAGAAGAGAAGAATCCTTTCTTTTTATTGCAGAACTAACTTTCCCTAACAAAAGTTTAGCTTTATCAACTGTTAACTTTTTTATAAAAGAAGAAAGATCTTCATTAAGTAAACTAATCTCATCTAATAGATAAATTTCATTTAAATACATATTAATTTTGTCCATTTCAACCGTCTCCTATTTACTAGAAATATCGGCAATAGTTTTAACTAATAATCCATTAGCAACTGCAGTTAACGGATTCTTTGCCTGTCTAATCTCAGAAACTTTAAAAGGAAGTTCATAACCCGAAAGGACATTCTTAAATAAACTTAAGAAACCTTTTGGTAATGATGTTCCCCCAGAAACTATAAAGGGAATCGACTCCTCAACTTCTATATCAACTCGTTCATTAAACTCTTTAATTATTCTCTTAATTGTATACCTTATCAATGCCTCATAATAGTAATGTAATGCCTCTAAAACTCTTCGTTTCTTTTTATTCTTCTCAGTCGAAAAGTCTTCCTCTAAACTTAAACTTTTCTCCTTCAAACTAGTTACTCTATTTGGAATTATATCCAATGACTCCCCTACATTCTTATCAATCCAGTCACCACTTCTTGCAGTAGAGAACTTAAGAGCTTCAACCCCTTTATATGAAACAGCGCAGTTTGTCATACCCGCACCCAACGACATAGCTACTCCACTGAAGTTTTCCTCTTTAGTCTCTGAGTAAATAATTGCCATTCCTTCATTAACAGGTGAATGATTAACGCCAATACTTCCTAAGATTCTAGCGAAAACTTTTTCATGATATGTAACAGATCTCCCCTCATCAATTGCCTCAGCTGGTATACTATAAGAACAATAAACTTCTTTGTCTTTTATATTTCCAAACAACTCCTGTAACATTAAAGTAAGAACATCAATAGCTGCTACCTCTTTTGGACTTATAAGACCACTTTCCATCGGTCTAGAAACTTTTTGTCCAAAGATATTTGAAAAGACGAAAGCATCTTGACCAATAATAAACAAGTTTCCTTCACTATCTTCAACATAAGAGATATCAGTAAGTTCAGAAATAACGACCTCATCTTTAGTTAGTGGTAAGAAAACATTTCTCGTAATTTTAATTTCATCTGAGTCACTTCTAGCCATACAAATGTTCATTGTACCAATATCTAAACCAACATAAAAAACACTTTTAGATTTCTCTTGATCTATCTCTTCTGCCATTCTTTTACCTCCTACCTTTTTAATATGTTCAAGGAGAACCTCTACTAGAGACTCTTAAATTTTTAAAAGTCTATTATTAACAATAATTATCTAGAAATATAGTTCATAAGAAACTCTTAAAAAATTTTGTTAATGATTTCAACTAGTTACAAAAACAGAAATCCTCTATTTTGTTAGTTCTTAGTAATATAAAGGGAAAATTTAACTACTTGATTTTATTCCCTTTTTTCTTATCAATTTCAGACAAAGATTTAGCACTTTCTATTATTGTTTTGTCTGCCTTCTCAATTTTAAAACCAGAAGTTCTAATTTTCATCCTACTTGTATCAACGTCTGGAATAAATTTTCCCACTTCATCTAACTCTTCAATCTTTACTTCTTTCTCAGGTCCCTCAATAAAAGTTTTAACCTCATGAATAGTAGGCTCTTTGTCCACTATTACTTGTAAAAGTTCCTCAAATTTATCAAACCTGTTTCTAAGTTCGTTATAATTTGCAGATTCATATCGCTCAACTGGTTGCTTAATTGATTTACTTCTTTTCGGTCTAATAATATCTGGACCAGATTTAATTTCATAATTCTCAATTCCCATCTTTCTTAACTTTATCATAACCAAATTCAAATCAATATTAGTAATGTCTACTTTAGCAGGAGTTCTAAAGGGTGCTACTTTTGGAAATTCGACAAAGTGTCCTTTGTCTCTTATTATGAGCTTAATCATTATTGAATTCGCTCCAGATACTCACCAACAATCCTTTTCTTAACCTTTTTCTTAACTTTAGATAAATCATCATATCTCAACTTAGGATTAGGAGGATGTAAACCAAATACATCAAACCAACCTTCTTCAATTTGATTGTTCTTCGTAAAACCAGATTCAGGTACATCTGTAATTTTAAGTTCTGGATTAAAGACTTTTATAAGCGTTTTCTTTTGGTCTGGATTAACTAAAAGCTCTACTTCTCCAATTGAAGTAACCCATTTATAATCTTGGTGTTCTTTAGACAATTTAATTTTTTGGTCAGGATCAACCATCTTGCAAAGAATATTATGAGCAATTGATTTTCTTTTTCCTTTATCAGCTATATATTCGAAAGTATCAATTAATGATAGAGGCTCAACATCAAGACCAGTTTCTTCTTTAACTTCTCGTTTCACACAATGATTAATATCTTCTCCAAGAGGTTTATCACATTTTCCTCTTGGAAATTCCCAATGAAGTGGCCAGTGGTCTTTTGACGAACGTTGTATTAATAAAATCATTTTCTCAAAATTTTCACCTTCTTTTATTATAATTCCACAACCAACTGGAACCACTACTTCTACTTCATCTTCCATACCAACCATTTTCTCTATTAAATCCAGTCTCTCCTGATATAATTTTCTCATTATGTAACTCCTTCTAATTTGTAAATATATAACTCGATAATCATACCCTCTACTAACTTAACATTCCCAACTTTTATAACTAATATAGTAGATTTAGAATCCCTGTCCTTTAAAATATAGTCATCTCCATACATCAATTGTCCATATCTTGAGTTAACAATTAGCAGTTTATTATTAGTTATTCGTTCTTTAATTACTATTTCAACATCGTCTTTAGACTCCGCCTGTGACTTTGTAATTGGAGGAGAAAAATACCTAGTTTTAAATGTCGCCGTTCCCTCAAACTCTACTGTCGATGTTGTATCAAAATCTATAGCGTCAAACTCAGTGTGAGACGTTTCATCTATACCCATGTCCCACTTGATATTGTAGAGTTCTCGATTAACTGGAGGTTGATAATCGGTATATTCTGAATAACATGACCCATATCTAATTTCGAGATCAATTGCTTTAGCAAGATAATCAGACGATAAGATAAGATAACTGGGTAATTCAACTTCATATTCCACAGTAGCAGTTAATCTCCAGTCAGCTAATTTGTCAGTTCCACCATAACGTGTACTTCCGTCTGCTAACGATGTTAATCTATATATTGGTTTAACGGTACAGGGTACCACTAATTCATTTATATTTGTCGTTTTAACAAGTCTTCTATGTGCACCAGCAGATTTCCAATCTAGTTTATAAGAAAGATGTGTATACTCATTCGTATATCTATAGTTTATAAATTCTTGTGGAAGGATAATAAAAGAAGTAAACCATCTAGGATATATCCACCTTTCTAAACCACCAAAAATTTGTATCATATACATTCTTAAGTCAGCATACTCATAAAATGAGTTAAGTAACATAATTAGTTCTATTTCTCCTTTAATTCGTAAAAAACCAACATTAACTACAACATTTTCATCTTGATAAATTGGTTCGAAAAGTCGCTTTATAAAACCTGGAGCTAAGTTAGGAAATCTCCATAATTGTTTACCTCCAGCAGAGCCATCAGCTGGTCCAAATTCACCAGTCGGATTTAATATTAGGGCTGGTAACATTGGTTTGTCAGTTTCTCGATTATATTGTTCTTGTTTCTCTAAATATTCGACTGCTTTATCATATGTACCTACAACTGTATACTCAAAACGTGGATGAAGATAAGACGTAAAATAAGTTAACGTATCGGCGAAAAAACTACCGTATACATTATGGATATAATGGTAGTGATATCTGGTTGTTACCATATCTTCGTCTGAAGGCATTATTCTTCCTCGTCAACTTCAGAAAGTTTTATTATCTCATCTGTAGGAACTACATTCTCAAAACCAGCTCTTCCTAAAACCTTACTTTCTTGGTGAAAATCATTTAGAAGAGTGAGAGCATCAGTAGTAGAAATCTGAATTCCTGTAGTTCTTACTATCTTCCTATTTAGTCTCCTTACAATATTTTGTCTTTCAGCAATTAGGAAAATGAACTCATTCATATATGCTGATAATGTAAAACCATAAATTGTCAAGATGTCAAAAAATACTTTATCAACAACCTCAATTTTTGATAAGGTTGTTGTTTCATTTAAGATAAAACTTACATCATTAAAATATTCTGGTTTAATATTTTCAAATTGATTTATAATATCAAGCGTATCTTTTCTAAAATCATGTAAAGTTAAAAATGTTTCACAAAACTTCGACGAAAGCAAGTTCTTAAACATATTTACTTTCACATTCCTTTTATGAACAGACTCTCCTGAGAAGTCTGGATTGATAGTAAATAATAAGAATGGAGACTTCTTAGTAAAAAATATTCCGATGTTATAATTACCATCTAAAAAAGGAATTCTCAAACAATAATTTCTATCAAAGACTTTCCCTAAAGTCAGTGGCATTATACTTCCTTTCAAATTCTACTCTAAATTAAGTCTGTCATACTAGACCAAAGATCTGACTCCTTATCATCAGAAGAGGATTTATCTAGAGTAATGATAATTTCTTTCTTCCCCATTGTTTCTCCATTAACTTTATTACAAAAATAAGAGAAGTTCTGTTTTACTTGTATATCATTTTCTGGATTCCATACATACAATGCTTTTACTATGTTTTCACCTAACTCCGAAATATAATCGCTTATTTCCTTTAATTTACAATTACTATTCTCATTTTTGTCAACAAAAGATCGAATGATATTTTTTAATCCTTCTGGAATTTCATTCTCAAACCCTTTTATAAATCTAACTAAGTTCGAGACTTTCTCTTTCTTTATTTTCTTTTTGATTTCAAATAACTTAACAATTTCTGGCGTCCTCCCAGAAAAGTCATTTTCATCTAATGTTCCTATTTTCTCTTTCACTTCTAACGGAACTATCTCGTTTATAATTTGTTCTAAATTAAACTGGTTTTCTGACGGTAATCTAATGTCCTTTATCTTAGAAAGACCATCTTGTAACTGGTCAACAAAAACGGTCTTCCCTATTATTTTTTCTCTTATTTGCTCAACAAAACTCGTAATATCAAACTCAGATACTTCATCAGAACCGTTATCTTTTAAAAGTTTAGTATAGAAATTAAAAACTCCTCTTTTGTTGTAAGTTCTAAAACGTGATACAACAGCAGAACCCAAATCGGGAACGTCATCCAAAAAACTCAGAGTAAAAATATCACAAAAACATCTTAGACCTAAATACATAATTGATTTATTTGTTATAGCATCTTTTATCTTAGATTCTAATCTGTTTCTCACTTCTCTAATATAACCAATAAAAAGTAATAAATCAAAAGCCATTTCCAAATTCTCTGGTCTGACTTTATCTAACTCTGGTTTATATTTCATATCGAAGAAAGTAACAGGAATACTAATTCCATTCTCTATGTTATTTCTAAAATGAGTCATGTAAAACAGTTTTGACAAATAAGTTACCGACTTAAAATCTTTATCTAAAATACCAGGAAGTAACGAAAATTCTTTGTTATTAAACTTATTATAAATTGTAATAAAAGGATTTCTTTGTTCTGAGGTTGTTGACAATTCTAAAATTCTTTCTAATTCATGGAGATCATTCAATAAAACTTTCTCTACAAAGTTACCTTTAAATTCTTGAATGTTTTCATATTTTTCTGCATATTTCATATTCTTATCAATATCTGGAACTTCAATATCCTTTATATTTTCTAATCCAGGTCCACCAATAAATTTGTCTAGTTCAGAAATATTATCTTCTGGAATGTTTTCTTTAATTTCACTCGGTTCTATGTTTTCTTCTTGAATTTTTGGAATATTTAAAATCTGATTTGGCATATTTCTAATACCACCAACCATATTTTTATGACTTTTTAAAGATTCAGCTAATAAGAGATCTCTTCTTAAGCCTGCATTTATAGAAAAATAGTTCTCTACGGATGTTTTAATTATAAAAGCTACAACTTCAAATATTTGGAATGGTACAATTATATCACCAAAATCTGAGTCATTTCTATAAATTCTTATTGTTACTACTCTCTCACCACTACTTGCACTAGCTTTCTGAAATTTAAAAATTAATAAGTGGTCAGCTTTATATCTCTTATCTACTTGAATGTTATTATCAAAATATTTTGTTTCATTATTCATAATTTCCTTTATTGTCTTATATAAATCGATTATATTTTCATAACTTAGACTACAATTTCTAATTCGTCCATCAGTAGTAATCCCAATACTTAAACGGACCGCATTGAAATTATAGAAATCTGTTGTACTAATTGAGTGGCTGATTCTCATAAATGAATTTGTTTGATATTGTTTATCGTGGTAGGATAAATAAGTTTGATTAAACCAAAACGATTCTTGATCTTCATACATTTTTCAATTCTCCTTTCATTAGTTCTCTAGTTTGTTTTTTGTTCTGATAAATAAAAGATAGTTCTAGATTTCTTGTTAGACTCCAAAGGTTTTCCGGGCGACTCGGGAGGCGAGTCGCTGTAAGAAGTTATTATGACCAAAGACATTCAACAAAAGAAAGACAACGTAAGGAATAGTAATCTAGATTTTGAACCCCCTATTACTTTATATATAGAAGATATTCTTTTGATTATTCAAGTTTCAACTTTCGCTTTCCCCGTTTTAGTAGTTCAGTTTTAGATTTTAAGTTGTTAAATCAAATCCACTTAACAGCAACCCACCTCCTGGGTTGCCCAGAAAACCTTTGGAATCTTGCTAGTAAAATAATACTATTCAACTTGTTCTTCTAGTCCCACTTTCAGATTCTAGATACTATCTAGTAGTAGGTTTATATATATAGTTGTAAATCCATAATGGATCATATCTACTAGATCTTCTTAATCGTTTATTTGTTCTAAGTTATATCGGTTGTAATCTATATATATTAAATAGTAAATAAAGGGAACTATGTTTTTATTAATTGAACAAATAAGAAAGGAGAATTATGGAGTTAAAAAGAGGTTATGTATTTGGTGGACCCGCAAAGAAAGGAACGAGAATTCATATTTATTCTGAAGTTTCTAAGGATGTATCACTTTGTTTAAGAAATAGGGTACGTAGTATGGTTTATATTTATGGAGACGGAAACATAAGAGAAAAGTATGATAATTCAGTATGTAAGAACTGTTTAAGAAAATATAATTAAGAGGAGGTTAAGATGAATCAGCTTCAACTTATCACAGAAGTCAAAGAGGGTTTTGTTTTTGGTTATTCTAAAAAGGTGCAAAAACTCCATATTTTTCATAATATTTTCCCAGAGGTTGCTTTATGTCTTGTTCATGGAGAATTTATAGGGAAGCGAAAAAAAAGTCATGGAGACATTTGTAAAATATGTCGGAAAAAATACAACAAACTAACAGGAGAATAATGTAATGGAGGTTTAAAAAGATGTCGCTAAAAGAAGAAATGGAACTCCAAAGAATTTCATCTCAAACTAGAACAGCTCCACCAGATAGTTTAACTACAACTAATCCACCATGTCCTGAATGTGGTTTGATCCATCCTCCATTAAAATCTGGAGAGATTTGTCCGAATGCTCCTGTTAAAGTTGGTGGAGCAGAAGTTGAGTTGTCAAAATTCTTTGGAGACTTGAAGAATATTTTTGTAAGTCAGATGAAAAACAAAGATATTAAAAATGTAGATAAACTCTTGGGAAGTTTAATTATAGAGGTTACAAAGTTTTTAGAAAATTATAAGGAGTAAATATGGAATTAACTGAAGAACAATCTCAAGTTTGTGAGTCAGCCCTTCACTGGATTGAATTTAAATTAAAATATAAAGACTTTGGACCCCATTCAAATTTTGAGAAACAATTTATGACAATTGGGGGTTATGCTGGAACTGGAAAAACTTTTCTTATTAGTGGTATAAGAAAAGCTTTTAAAGAAATGTTTAAATATTTCAATGTTGCTTTTGTTACATTTACTGGTAAGGCATCATCAGTTCTTCGATCTAAATTAGAGGAGAATAATGCGTTTTTTAATAATGACTATGTTGGAACTATTCATTCTTTGATTTACAAACCTGTTTTTGAATTTGATGAAGAACTACAAAGACCAGTAATAGTTAGGTGGGATAAAAAAACAGATTTGTATGATATTTATGATTTGATTATAATTGATGAAGCTTCTATGATTTCAAAGTCAATTTGGGAAGATCTCAATAGCTTTGGAATACCAATTGTTGCAGTTGGAGATCATGGTCAACTCCCTCCTGTTAGTTCCAATGGAGACTCGTTTAGTTTAATGTCACATGTAGATTATAAATTAAATAAAATTCACCGACAAGCTGCTTGTTCACCTATTATTTCTTTATCTTCTTTTGTTAGAAGAAATGGTTTTATTCCGTCTAACAAAGCCTTTTCAGCAGGAGTTTTTAAACTAAGTTGGAATAGTGATAAATGTCAAGATATATGGAATAATATTATTTTTGATGACTCGGTTATTGTTCTTTGTGGTTTTAATAAATCGAGAGTAATGTTAAATCATGTAATTCGAAGTCGTCTTGATTTTGAAGATAAGGAACCTTATCCAGGTGAGAGACTTGTGTGTTTGAAAAACAATCCATATTCGAAGATTATGAACGGTCAGATTGGAACATTGATGTGGGTTATGCCACATATGAAAGACTATCGAAGGATGACTATTCAAGTTGATGGGATGGATGAACCTTATGAAGGCTTAGTTAATATGTCTTGTTTTGACCAGGTAAATTATGATATTATGTTTGATAAACAAAAATTTAAGAAAGAAAAAAGAGTGAGAGTCTTGAAGAAAACTGGATTTAATTTTATTGACTTTTTTGATTTTGGATATGTTATAAGTGTTCATAAGTCACAAGGTTCTGAGTGGTCAAAAGTTGTTTTGTTTGAACAACGGTCTAGATATTGGGATAATGAGTTTTACAAAAGGTGGTTATATACTGCTATAACTAGAGCTAAGGAGAAATTGTTTGTAATTTCAGATTATTATTGAAAGGGGGTTTATGACTACTAGGAAAGAAAAACGAGAGGCGGCTGGTTTACGGCGAGCTGAGATTGCGAAAGAAATTTTTGGTGTTATGTCTAGTAAAATAGAGGAGGAGGAAATAAAAGGAACTTTTGGAGTTACCCAGTTAGAAGAGGCTTTAAAAGAAGGGGATAAATATGTTAACAAAATGATGAAACAAAATCCTCAAGAAAAACATATGATAAAATCTGCCGCTATTTTTGTGAGACTTAGGTTAGAAAAATTTCTTAAGGAAGTAGATGAGGAGATTAAAACATGAAAGATTTAGTTAAAGCATTTTTAGAAAAGTTAAATGATCCGAATCTTTCTAAAGATTATACAATAGATGATTTTTATGAAGAAATGGGAATACCAAAAGAGCAGCGAAGCGACTTTGCAACTGCCGCACTTTTGAAGCAAATGTTGGAGAAACTAGGATATGAAGCAATATAACAGTTTTGGAGGATAGAATGGAAAAAGCAATATTAAAGCTTACATTAGTGAAAGGTAAGATTTTTTATAAGTTAGAGACTGATCCTAAAAAATTCCATCCCGCTTTTTTCTTAGACTCGTTATTAGACTTAGGATTTAGGGATGGAGATATGTTTGAGTTAAAATATGTTGGCAATAAAAATCTTGAATCTTGGAGGACAAAATGATGGAGAGAGTAAATCTAAATGAGTTTGCTCAGAAAATTGCTGAGCAAGAGGGAAAGAAAACACAAGTCAATATAGCCCAGATTAAGGAGATATTAAGGATTATACTTATTGAATTAGCTAAGTTGCCCCTAGATGTCAGGGAAGAAGTTATATTAAGATTTAAAAAACCTGAACCGCCTGGGGATCGGCTAATTAAAGAGGATGAGCAACCGGAGGAGGTTAGAAAGGAAGAATAGTATGAAAAAAGCTTCGTGGTATGCAAAGAAATATTATTACTATTTTACTTTCCATCTTTTCAGAGGAGTTATACGTCCAAGTCTCCAATCTTGGGACCCTGATGACAAATTGGGGCAATGTTGGGAGAAACAGGCATATCTTGCAGTGAAGTATGACTTACATTAAATGAATTTCTTTATAAGAGGAGAACATATGAAATATTGTATTAGATGTAGAACGAAGGACCCGGACCCATCTTTCCACTTTTGTTCGAAATGTGGAGATGTTATGAGAGAACTTCTTATAGAAGATGAAGGAGAAGTATTTGTAAAATTCCGTGAAGATGATAATATTAGTGGAGCGGGATTTCATGTTGGTTGTTGTGGGGTTGTTGATATGTTTGTGTCTTCGCTAATCCAAAAGAAAGTATTTGCCTGTAAAAAATGTTATATGAGAATAGTAAAAGTGAATTAGAAATTAGTGAGAATGTCTCTTTTAAGGAGTAGATTATGAAAGTATTATTTTGGTTGCCATTTTCTTTGTTTTATTTGTTAATAATAGCAAGACTTCTTTGGGTTCCTGTTGTAAGAAATAGATACATACAACATGTAAGACCATTTATGCATGATCGAATTAATAGATTTGTTTATTTTGGAAGAGATGAATTGTTTTATGAAGAACTCGATTATTATCATCTTAAGGTTTTGTGGAGTTTTAATAAGATGATGTTTCATTTTTGGATTTGGAAAGCTGAAAGAATGGTTAATGACCGAGAAGCTTATAGAAGAGTTGTAAATAATGAGTACGATGACGTACGAGAAGTTGAAGCCGTGGATATAGTCAAAGATTTTATTAAATCTGTGAAAATTGAACTGAAAGGAAAGGAGTGATTATGGAGGAGCTTGAGAGAGTTTTTGAAGTTGTACGTGAAGAACGCTACTACCAAGATGACAAATGGCCCAGATCAAAGAATTTACCAACAACTGGTGAGATCTCGCTTTTACGTTCTTATTTAAACCAGTTTGATGAGAATTACCGGAGTACTGTTGACTCACTGACTTCTGACGTACCAGAGCTATGTCTTCATGACCTTCGTAAAATGGCATCTATTTTATGTAGGGCTATGCAGAATCATGGTGTACGTTTTAGAGTAAAATATTAGATAAGATAAGTGTAAATCATGAAAATATCATTAGACGAACGGGAGCCGATTGTTAAAGAATGTATTGGTTGTCCGAGGATTGATAAAATGCTTCGAGAGGGGATAGAAATAGATGTTTGTAAGGTCTATCTCTATCCCGCTTCTAGATGGGGACTAAAGAAGAAATGTCTACTGGCAACCCATATAGAAGTTGAGGAGGAAAAAGGTAAGAAGAAAATTGTTCGACGAAAACAAAAGAAGAAGAAGAAGAAATAATGGATTATAATAAGATAGCAATAGCTGACGTTTTAAAACACCCAGAGCTTGGAATTATTTCACACCAACCAGATATACACAGTCCTTTGACTGATAAAATTAGAGTAAGAGGTTTAGAAGACAAAGTTTTATTTGTTCTTGCTAGTGAATGTGAGCCAGCAAGTTCAGAAGAGTCGGAGGATTATTGGAAAAATATTAAGTGGTAGTTGATGTGGGGAGTATGAGGAAGTCGGTTTGGTGCTGGCTGTAGGTTCAATTCCTACCTCCCCAATTTTTTTTGTAAATTTTTTGGATAGAAATAATTCATATTAGAACAAATTACCAAAAACATTAAACGTAGGAGGAATTTCTTTGGTATTAGAAAAACAAATAATCCAGAAGCTTAATGAAATGGGGATTGAAGTGTTTGATAGTTATTATTTGAAGGATAAGAAGACTTATGCAATTCTTGCTGAGAAAGCAATTATACATTATGAAGTAGGAGGTAAAAATATTACAGTTACCTTTCATGTTGCTACTTTTCCTGAGTTTGTTGCTAAATTTATTCTACATTTGAAGGAGATAGAAGGTGTTAATATTGAAGTGGCAGAATCTTTTTGGTATGGTGATAACAGTCAATTATTAAGTGGGAAAGAAGCTTATGATAGATTTGAAGAGGTTAGAAAGATGGGAATAATTGAAGAATTTATCAAAGAGCAAACAACGATGCATGCTTTGAGTTCAGTGAAGTGTTATCATGCTTAAGAAAGGAGAATAATGGAATTTTTGAATACGATGTGGGTAGAGAAATATCGACCGAGAAAATTAGATGATTTAGTTCTACCAGAAGAGTATTATAATATATTTAAGAATTATATTGGAAGAAAAGAAGTTGGGAACTTCTTATTTCATGGGCCTCCTGGTGGAGGGAAAACAGTTTTATCGAGAATAATATGTTCCAAGAATGGTTCAGTGTTTAATCGAGAAGACAATGTATTAGAAATTAATGGTTCTGCTCAAGAAACTAGAGGGATTACGTTTGTTAATGATGTAGTAGAACCTTTTTTGAAAGTTCCTCCAGCTGGTCAAGATAAATATAGAATCGTTTTCATTGATGAGGCCGATTATTTAACTCCTAATAGTTTTTCTTCTTTAAGAGGAGTAATTAGTAAGTATTCTGAGAGAACTGGAAGATTTATCTTTACTTGTAATTATTTATCAAAGATCCCAGAACCAATTCAATCTAGATTTCAACTTTTCCCTTTTAAACAACTTCCAATTGATTTTGTTAGTAAATATTGTTCTGGGGTTCTAACATCTGAGAAAGTTGAGTTC
>Ga0209977_10000011_pt1 | contig 63835 bp, 99 predicted proteins | sample SumtaG_2_FD_183113 | JGI IMG/M metagenome (GOLD analysis project Ga0209977, IMG submission 183113) | Deep subsurface microbial communities from Indian Ocean to uncover new lineages of life (NeLLi) - Sumatra_00607 metaG (SPAdes) (version 2) | ecosystem: Environmental > Aquatic > Marine > Oceanic...
TTGCCGCCCGGTAAATCTTGCTTAAATTGTAAAGAATGCTACAAGACTTGTTACGCGAGGAAAGCTTATAGGCAATATCCTAATGTAAAGATATCCTGGGATTATAACCTTAGCATTGCCCGGAATGATCCAGAGTATTTATTTGATTTGTTAGTCCTACAATTGAAGGGCACTAAAAAGAATATAATCAGAATCCACAGCAGCGGGGATTTCTTTAGTCAAGAGTATATTGATCTATGGGAAAGGATAATACTTCTTTTCCCGGATAAAAAGTTTTATGCCTATACCAAGGTAAACAATATTCTAAACTTTAATAAAATAAACAAGCTTAAAAACTTCAATCTAATAGAATCTTTTATTGATGGATATCTAAACTATGGACCAACTGATTATTGTAAGAAATTAGTTAAGAATAACAAAGCTTTCCCATGCCCGGCAACCAAGGGAAAGGATGTAACTTGCGGCCAGGATTGTAATTACTGTGTAACAGGATCCCGGCCAGTGTTTATAATTCACTAAAAGGTGGCAACATGAAAAAAGAAAAAGATGAAACAATGATGGTTACCATTACCCCTCAGGAGCTCCAGTTGTTGAAGCTGGGGCTGAAAGAGCGCACTAAGGTCAGGCGTCGCCAAGAGAAAAAAAGGCGAAAGCAATACTTTAAATAAGGAGACGAATATGAAAAGAAAAATTTTAACAAAAAAACAAATACGTAAAGCTACCGCGCTGGAGTTGGTCTTTAGAATGAATTGCCTGCATGCAGAGAGCGCACGTAGGCCACAGGATGCAGGTGTGCCTATGGCTGATATTCGGGAAGCTTCGAACATAGCTAAGGAACTACGACACAGGCTAGGAAGGCTCGGTATTTTTTACGCAGGAGAAAGCAAATGAACAAATTATTAAAAAAGGAAATTAAATTACTCTCGACCGAGGAATTGAACATACGGTATTGCCGTATATTGGAAAGGGGCGAAACGCTGGATGCAAATGATATCCCGGTTACCGACGCAAGGGAGATTCTCTGGATTGAAGATATATTGCACGAGCGATTAATCAAGGCAGTTGGCCATGATTTCTACCCGCCTGATCGTATTGAGGAAATCAAACCTGCGGAAAAGCTTCCGAGCAACTGCATAAAATCGCTTCTGAGGCCGAGCAAGCCAAAAACGAATGTGGGCAGAAGAATCAAGTTCAATGTCGTCGTTACTTCTTCTATCGGTCACAAAGTGGCAGAGTTCGGTGTGGATGTAGATACGAAACTCGAAGCTGATAAGAAAGCTCGCCAAACGATAAGGCAGTTAGGACTTCAAAGAGTCACATACAAAATCAGTTAAGGAGGCAAGAATGAAAGCCGAAGAATATTTAGAAAAGTTCGAGAAAGATTTTCAAGAGGTTGGAGATATGCAAGCAACAACAAATTTGGTAAATATGTTCATTGGTGAGATCAAAGACATGATCGTGGTAAGACATGCTACCACAGAAGGAGCAGTAGTAAGCATATTGCGAGAGTTGAATCAGAAGTGGAATGCTCTTTGTAGACTGGATGGAAAGGGAAGATTTAAACCAGATGGATTCATCAAGTATGTGAAGCATAGAGCTATGAAAGTGATGCCCAGCATACTGCTTACTCTGAATAAAAATATGAAGGAGATATTGAGATGAGACAAATGAAATGCAAAGAGTGTGGGAAGGTCGATGGCAAAGAAGCGTAGGGGACGACTGCCAGCCAAGAAAGCGACGTATAAGCATTGTATCGGGTGCTTGTCTCAGTATTCCGGAATCGAACGGGATGGTAAAACCGGAGCCGTGTTAAGAACATTTAACTGTAAAACACATTGCCAAAGGAAGTCATTTTAAATGGTAACAATAACCGAGAACGGTTATAGCGAAATGTGTAGGATAATCCTTGCGGGATTGACCGCACTCCATTTGGAGGTCGGTATTCCCGCTCGGATGTATAAGAAGGCTATGGAGTTTTCGGAAAAAGCGGATAGGGAGATGGTAAGACGCTTGAATGAATACTTAAATTGTACGGCGACGAGGAAGCGTGTGATATGGAGTCTTAACCCGAAGACAGGGTCATTTACTCGTTATCCTACTCGAGTAGGCTGTCGTAAAAAAAAATTTAAAAATAAAACTTGACAAAACTGTAAAAAAAATAAAATATAGATAGGAAGAAAAATTTAAGTCCTCATTGGGAGGTTAACAAGATGAGCATTCCAAAAAAGCGTATCATGATCATTATTCAAATCGTGGCCTCAAAACAAATGTATGACCCTATCTCACAACAGTTTAGGGATGAACTTATAAATGAAGCCTATCTTGGGGTTATGGAAGCCATGCAAAAAGCTAAAACAAGGATGACTGAGGCAACGATTTTTACAATCGCTAAACGCAGACTCCTGCAGTATAAGTGTAAGAATACAAGTCCGTTGCACGTTCCCATGAACTCAGCATATTGGTGGGGTTATAAACAGAAGCGTGGTGGTGGAATTGGACTAGAATTAAAGGAGGAGTTAATCCCCATTCAGAGAAACTGGAAGGATGAGGAAGTTCATAAAGATTTGAAAATGATAGCCGAAAGGGTATATAAGCAATTGAGTCGAGTTGAACGTCGGGTTCAGCAAGGGTTACTCAGGGGGGAAACACTCAAAGCTGTTTGGTTAGAGCTTCGGCTGCTTAAGATTAAGAACATTAAGCGGAGAGTATACGCAGCTCCTGAACAGATTCGAAAAACATGGGAAAAAGAATTAGGAGGGAAATATGAATCCTGTCAAAAATGAGGTAATGGATGCTCTGAATCAGTCTTTCATTCATCCGCCACTTATTTTAAATGGAAAAGAAAAGGATGAGTTGGCAACAGTCATACTTCAGTCAACACTCAACGTCTTTAACGTATTAAGAAAAGTCGGGGCAGGTCAGCGAGAAGCAAAGAAAGTAATGGATATGGGAAAGGACATTGTCGTCGAAGCTATCGGTCGGAGAAAAAGACGCCCATCCTGCTACAAGGTTAGTTGGGATGCTTTTTAATGACGGGAGAGATTATTCTCACATGTCCATTCCCGAACTGCGATGATAGAAACAAGGGGCACAATCATTTATATGTAAACGCAGAGAAAGGGGTGTTTCAGTGTTGGCTTTGCGGACATTCAGGTAGAGTTTCGTATTTATTAGGCAGGTTCCCAGAGCTATCAGTTAGAATAGGGTTTGCCGAAACTTTTCCTCGAACAGAACAACCCGGTAGAACACGGACGTTTATAAAGCTAATTTATGCAAAATCAATTCTGGCTCAGAAAGCTTGGACATATTTAATGAATAGGGGAATGACAGAGGAGGAAATCAAGGAAGCAGACGTGCATTTGTGTTATGAACTCTCCAATCGTGCAATTTTCCCTCATCCAACCGGTGTCAATTATTTCTGGTCAGGACGTGCAGTTATTATGAAGAGTCCGTCGTGGTTATTCCCCCGAAGAGGTGATACGATTCTTACTAAGAGCCAGTGCTTATGGGGCTTGGAATCGGTAGAGGAACAGGAAGAGAAAGTCGTGTGGATTACAGAGGGTATATTTGATGCTATCGTCACGAATGGTATCTGCGTTTACGGTAAAATCCCATCAGCAATCCAGCTTCGAGCAGTTATGGCTTTGAAACCCGAAAAGGTTGTAATAGCGTTCGATAGAGATGCAATGACAGAGGCTTTGGCTGTTCAGAAGCGGTTGCATCCGTTTGTTCCAACGTATGTGAAGCGTCCGCAAGCTTCTGATTATGGTACGTATATGAAGGAGGGCAGACGCAGAGAAAAAGGAGAGATGGACTTCACGTGAAAGAATCGGGCCAATGACAATATAGAGGAAAGAATAGGAGGAAAAAATGAAAACGATTTACAAGTACGAAGTGCCCATGGGAGACGTCTCAAGCATCCGCATGCCCCAGGGAGCGACAGTGCTGTCTTTTCAGATGCAGAACGGAACGCCCTTCATTTGGGCACTCATCAATGAAGACGTGCCGGAAGCGGAGAGACAATTCGTTCTCGTCGGAACTGGCCACCCTATCGATGACTCCTGGAGCCTCAAGTTCATAGGCACTACACAGCAAGGCCCGTTCGTTTGGCACTTGTTTGAAAGGAGGTAAAAATGAAGATGCCGAAGAGAATGAAAAAGGAAGACTTGAAACAGCTTGCTTGTGATATGAACAAGGGTCTGGTCTTTACGGATAGGGAGGTTCAACCCCCTCGTCTAATACTGACAGTGTTCATGCCGTTGCTGTTCTTAGACGGGGATAAGAAGTGGTCAGATCAGGTCGGTCTGATATACGAGTACTATGATAAAGCAGGACCTCGAGGTGTTAACGGGATGCCAACGTTTATGAGCATGAGAGTCGTGCCGAAAGAGGATATGTCAGCGTTAGTTGAATATATGCAAAAGTATCGGGAGGCAGAGCTCGCTGTCAAATGATAAAAGTCATAAAAGACAATGTCTTCACAAAGGTCGAGCATTTCGATGAAGACATAGAAGAAAGAGCACTCAAAGCAAGTTTAACGTTTCAAGTGCCGAATTTTTGGTTCATGAAATCATATAGGAATAGGGTATGGGACGGCAGGTATTCATTCTATAATGCGTATTCAAAGAAGTTTCCGACAGGGTTAATTCCGATTCTGCCAGAGAAATTGCAACGCTTACTTCTCATAGTGGATGCCAGGAAAAAACCAAAAGCGAAGTTTGAAGATCCGACACTCATCGGAATAGAACTCAGGGATTATCAGGTAAAGGCAATTCAAGATGCAGTGGCCAAAGAACGTTGTATTCTGACCGCTCCGACAAATGCGGGGAAGACAGAATGCGGTGCGTCGATAATGAAAGTACTGCGGCCGTTAAAAGTGCTATGGTTAACTCATCGAGGAAATCTCATGTATCAAACACGGGATAGACTGGCAGAACGGTTGGACGAAGATATAGGTGTTATTCACAGGGATACATTCGATACCAAGCGAGTCACGGTGGGTATGGTTCAGACTATTTATCACAGGCTTCGGAGCAAAAAGATGGATGTTAGAAAGTTCTTTGGTAATTGGCTCAGTCATGATGTTGATGTGCTCATGATTGATGAATGCCATCATCAATCAGCAGGATCGTGGAAAAACGTGGCAAAGAAGTGTAATGCATATTATAGAATTGGGCTGAGCGCAACTCCGTTGATGAGAGAAGAAATACAGAATCTCTGGCTCGTCGGATTGACGGGTGATGAGATAAAGACAGTAAGGAATATAGATTTAATACGTAGAGGAATTTCTGCCCGTCCGAGGATTGTGCGGATAAAGAATTGGTCGATGAAGTTTGTTCAGCAGTCAAATTATAGGCTCTCATATAGGTTTGGAATCGAGGAGAACAATGATAGGAATAAGACTATAGCAGGGTTAATTAGAATTCATAAAGGACGGGGTGAACCCATTCTAGTTTTGATAAATACAATAAAGCATGGAAAAGAAATATTGAAACGTGCTCCCGAGGGAACAATATTCTTGCACGGAATCCTTGACTTGGATTATCGAGATGAAATATTAAATAAGTTTAAACAAGGAGAAGTTCCTTGCATTATAGCGACTCCAATTTTCGATGAGGGAGTTGACGTCCCGATAGTAAGGGCAATGGTATTAGGAGGTGCAGGAGCTTCACATTTACGCCTGTTACAAAGGGTTGGACGGGTTATGAGAAAGAATCCGACAGGAGACAATGTAGTAACTGTTTACGATTTTGAAGACCAAGGCGATAAATACCTGTCTGGGCACAGTACATATCGACTTCAATTGTATCGCAAAGAAGGATTCGATGTAATTCCAACGACAATAAAGTTTGGAGCAAGAGTATGACAGGAAAACAGTTATCTCATGAGCTAAAAGCCGATAGAGCTCAGCATATTATTGATCTCGTCGACCGTCTGGGCGTAAAGTTCCCAGAGATAGGGGAAAGGCTTGGTATGGCTACGGAGCAAGTCCGAGCTTTATACGCCAAAGCCAAACGGATTAGAAATGATAGTCTATAAGGTATATGAAATAACAAAGTATGCTGCTTTTGTAAGTATATTGACTCGTGTGGAGTGTATGAGTAAATTGAGTGAAGCTAAGTTAAATTCAAACTTCCGAATTGAAGTATTGTTAATGTCTAATGAGGAGTTTAAAGTAGCAAAAGAAGCGGCATCAGAAGTGAATAAAGCGACCATAGCGGGATGGAAGAAACGATGATAGGTCCGCCACTTAAACCCTGTAAACGGTTCAGAAAAATCGTTAGGAGTTGTGGTACATGTGGATTGTTTGATAAATCTACTCCCGCAGTCAAAGATGCATATTGTCTCAGACCCGACGGTCCAGCATGGAATAAGCGGAGTAAGGCAGGACCGCTTCAATTTGTTTGTAAGGGATGGAGGAAACCAAAATGACAGCCAAAGAATTGGTATTGGAGTTAGTAAAAAGACAGAGTAAGAAAGCCGTTCTTGATGAGTGTTGGGATAAATTAGAGCCCGACATTGAAGTGGATAAGTATGGGCGTACGGATATTTGTTTCCCCTCAGTAGCCATAGGCTTTGCATTTGATAAGCAGGGGAGGTTTCTCGGAATTTTTAACTGGAGGGAGTAATGAGATTAAAATTAGATGAAGTAATTAAAAAATTGGAAAAGATGGAAGCCCAAAGTACGAGAGAAGGGTATGGCGGTGACGCAGCCCGTACCGCAGCCCAAAGACACACTCTGATATTACTGAGCAAGATCGCTCAGAAAGCGATTAAGCCCAGAAGAAAGCCGTCAGCGTGGAATATCTTCATGTCTTCATATCTGAGACAGGGTAAGACAATAAAAGAAGCATCTCGAGATTGGGCAAAGAAAAAAGAGCGAGGTATATAGAATGGATACACGAATTAAATCAGGAATAACGAACGTAGGATTAGCAGGTGTCGCATTGGTTATGATCGGGTTGTCTTATAGGCTTATTGGATTTGAACATACCGTGCTAGGCGTCTTAACTCTTTATCTATGGAGATGGTTCAAGGAATGATGTGTGACACGAAACTACTTGTGACAATAAAGACGAGGAGGGCTTAAAATGAGATGGACTTTGTGGCTAATTCTTATGGTATTAATGGGTATTTTTTATGAAATTGCAGAGAAGGAAGTTGAACTTGAGCTACTGGCCATCCTTGGAATCAGCGCTGCAATGTTACTTATGGATTATTTCAAAAAGAGGAGAATAGGATGAAAAAGCTGTTAAAACAGGACGTAATCAGTCGGACAGTAGAGTCCCTGATTTCAAGGTCATTTGCAGAGATGGTATTCACACTTCCCGATGGTCTGTATTACTGGGGTTTATACGAGGGTATGAGGCGTGTGCTCGAGACAATGTTTGAGCAGAAAGAATTGGCTGAAATGTTAAGAGACTCAAACCCCTTAGACAATCCTTGGGCCGATGCGAAAGTCATGGGAGAACTCTTGCAATCCGCACGAATTGAACTTGCAAATGCAGGTATGAGGTCTCGTGAGATGGTAAAAGCGTTTGACTTTGGAGGACCAGCCGGCAAGCAAAAGTTTGTGAACCTGATTACTGATTTGCTTAAGGGTTGGAGTCCATCAGGAGGAGAAAAATGATAGACATCGACGCAGGAGCTTTGGTAGCCGCAGGAGGATTATTGATAGCTGTAGTTACGGTATGCGTTTTTTGGATACTGGCCATGAAGAAATTATTTAAGTAAGGAAGTGAAAAATGAAAGAAGAAATAATCAAATCTCAGTTTCCATCCGGGTTCAAACCGGTTAGCAGGTACTCGGGGAAGTATAGGTCAGGTTTCCATCCCAAACCACCGGCCATGACTATAGCTAAGAACGGGTATATAATCTTCAACGTCCCTGCATCAGCAAGACTGACCACAGGAGATAAGAAAGCTATAAGCATAGCGTTCTTCACATCGAAGCGTCAGATTGCGTTCAAACCCGAGAGAACTCATATCAAACCCCCCCTGACCTATAAGCTGACTACATCAGGGCTTTATAAGCGGCATGTATCTGTAGCGTTTAAGACCTTAGCACGAATCTGGAACATTGCGTTAGACGGCAAACATTATCTGCTGAGATGGAATGAAAAGAGCGGTGTTATGATAGCGAATTTGAATGACCCGTATTAAAGAAAATTTCCGGAAGCTCTGCCTTCAAGGACTCTATTACTACGTAATAGAGGCCGTGAAGACAATAACAATTCTAAATCTTAGTATAAAAAAGAGTGTTAACGTATTTAAAATCTTAGGTCCGAGCTATTAGAAGAGTATTACCTTTAGGTAATACGAAGACTAATAGCGAGGAGGCAACCACTCGAGAGCGCGTGAACCGGTGGTTTAAGGAGGATGACATGAAATTCACCAAAGAAGAAAAAAGCCTGTGCAAGCAGGTGGCGGAGAAGCATAAGAAGGAGGTTAAGTATGGGGACTGGATTTTATATGGGAATAATAAGCCTCGGCTCATAACAGAACAACCTAAAGAAATCCAAGAGGCTTGCTATTCTTTAATGGATGCTTTTATTCCCCTCTGGACTATATCCGACTGCTTGGAGTTTTTGAGGGAAAAAGGTTATCGAGTCAAAACTGATGATACTGGATATAAGGTTAATCCATTTCATGTGAATTGCTATAGACACAAAACCAAAATAGCTTTTTTCACGTGTGCCATGACTCGACTCGAAGCCTGCCTGAAAGCCGTATTAGCCGTGTTCGAGGAGGAGGGAAAATGAGCGAAAGAGCAATTCTAGGAAAAAACATTAAGAGCCTTAGACAGGCCAAAGGATTGACACAGAAAGAGCTGGCGAGAAAAGTAGGCCTGACCAGCGACACAATTTCCAAGATTGAATCAGAAAAACAAGAGAACATCGGCTCGAAACATCTAATCTCGATCTGCCGGGAACTAGATGTCAGTATGGAGGAGCTTTTTATGGCGGACCCCGAGACGAAGTTCATAAAGCTTGTGTTCTCAAAGCAGAACATCCGGAGCGTGGAAAGAATAATCAATGAAATCAAAAGCATTTTGGTGAAAAAGAAATAATGTTCTATCTGCTTTACCGATATTCTCTCGCCGATCAAAAGAAACTTTATCAAGAATTCAAATCCAAAGAGGAGCTAATTAAGTTCATCGAGAAGAAAAAGGATGAGATAGAAATCGATAAAATAATCAAAGCGGGGAGAGAATTTAAACTCAACTGGATATTAAAACTCGATGAAATTAACAAGCCAGAACCTCAAAAACGAGGCAGACCGAGAAAAGAGAAAGCCGAATCAGAGAAATTGGATCAAGAAGGATCCGAACCCGAATCTGAACCCGAACCAGAATTAGAGCATAAAGAAGAAGAACCCGAGAAAGAAGAAGATCTTATGAAAAGAGGTAACAATGCGATCGAAGCAGCCAAAAAAGAGCACGAAGATAAGATAATAAAGTGGGAATTATGCGTTAAGTGCGGAAAAAATAAAGTAGTTAGTTCGAAGTCGAGAAAAATCTGTAGTGATTGCCTGCAAAAAGAAAAGAAGCTCGCTTCGAGTAAGAGAAAGAAGGAAATTCTTCTGAATTATGAGAGCAGTGCCAAATCAAAGGAGGAGTGAATGAAAATTTTATTCAGAATACCCTTAAGTATTTATTGGCTTTGTTGGAATGAAGATTTTAAGAAATTTTGTTTGGCGACAAAGCAACTTAATGCTGGAACGGGCTATTACTTTAAGCAGTTAATTTAACCAGGGAGGAGTGATGTGTAAATGGGGAACATACGCTAAAGTCGAATTATGTGAACTCGATTTAAGGAACCTCAACAGAGAACAGAATAAATTGAGGGCAAGAAAACTGGGCTTGTCAGAAAAGGGAGAGCTTATTGATTCATGCATAGCGCCTCTAGTTCAGATGCTGAATGACCATGAAATAAAGACGGTAAGCAGCTGTTGCGGGCACGGAAAATTAGATTATTCTGTCATTGAGATTCATCCTAAATATTTTAAGCTCACGACATTTGGGTTTACGAAATTCTATTATAGGTATTTGGTAAGAATTTTTTCATATATTATAAAAAAATTAGTAATTTACAATAGGCAATTTTGCTTGGAGTTAAAATTCCCATATAAGGGAGTACCGAGGAGGAGTGAGTGAAAAAAACCCATAAAAAAGGAACCTATTGGCTTGATTTGGCTGACAATGGCTATTGGCTGATTAAAAATGAGGCTGGTTATAGAGAATGTGTAGGAGTTGGAGATGAAGGGAAAAAAGCAGCGCTTGAAAAAATTGAAAGATTAAACAAAGGAAGCCAAATGAGCAAATTGAAGGAAAGGGAACTTTTGAAATGGTTTAAAGATTTATATGACGCCGCACCTTATGTGTTGGGTGGGAGTAAGGATGAACAAGCCTACCAGCAAATAAAAGAGATGATACAGAAGGAGTCAAGGGTGAGCATGGCAGAAGTCGAAAATATTGTATCGGCAATCAGAAAACATCCAAACTTTATAGAAGCTACGGCAGGATTATCTGCATGGCTCGAAGTCAAGGCAGGAGTGCGTGTCGCATAAGAATATGTCAACTAGGAGATGAGGATGAAAGAATTAACTCACGATGATTTAATTAAAATAGCCAAAAAATGGCTATGGAAAAGATGTGTTGTTGTGGTTACGGAAATGAAAATAGCTCGTGAGGAACCAGAGGTTGTAGATGCTATTGGTTGGGAATATGGAGGGTGGTCAATGGTCGTTGAATGTAAAACAACGAGGGCAGATTTTTTAAGAGAAAAAAGAAAAAGACACCACAAAGAAAAGGAGGGGGGCATGGGAAATAAGAAGTATTTTCTTATGCCCAAGGGTTTAATAACAACCGATGATCTTCCAACGGGATGGGGATTGCTTGAATGTGTGGATAAAAAAAGAACGCCAACAATAATTAGATACCCGCTGTTAAAAGAAGACATAAATCATGGGCGAGAAATTCTCTTGCTAGTTTCATGCCTTCGTAGAATTGGAGGACTGAGTGATGGCATAAGCGTAAGGTGCTATCAAATTCATTCAAAGAACAGAGCCACTCTTGGCATAAAGGAGGAGTGAATGGCGATAAGAGTAAGAAAAATTGAGAACAAAAACGCTACGGGTGGTTTTAGTTATATCGCTCTCTGTGCGGCAGAAACGAAGCCGGAACCTGGAGACCTTTATCTGGACGACAGTGTTCATCACGCTCTCAGTGGCAAGTTCTACGATGACCACGTGAAGATGGGATTTATAAAGAAGCCCACCGTAACCGAGGAGTTTGTGGGGATGTTGCGGGATAGATTAATGGCAATTCCAATAAGAGAATACTTTATACCTAATAGGCGTAAAGTTATTGCTGATAGAATTGCTAAAGAACTTATTAAAAATGGTGTGGAGGTGATGGAGAAATGATTTTAATAGATTACGGGGGACACATGGTTGCGACAGAAAGCGAAATGGAGCTTCATATATTCGCTAAAAAAATTGGTCTGAAAAGGAAATGGTATCAGACTGCTGGACGATTTCCTCATTATGATTTAACCACAAAGAGGAAGATCACCAAAGCGCTCGAGATGGGAGCAAAGCAAATACCAATAAAGGACCTTATGACCAAAGCCTGGTGGGCAAAGGAGAAGAAATGAGATTACATTGCAACGATTGCGGAAAAGTAGTTTCAACCGAGGTACCGGACAAAACAGTAGTACGGGGATGGACACAGTGCCCGGAGTGTGTTGAGAAGCTAATGTGTGATGAAAAACAGGCGTTGGATTTGACAGATGAATGGCGTCGGAGTTGGGGCGTTGAGTCACATCGTTATGATATTGCATCAGCTCATACGGCAGCCATCAGGTTCGTTACATGGCTTTATAAAAAGAGAAACATTACTCTGGTAAAATCTCAGTGACCGATTCACATCGGTGACAATAACACATTGAAGGAGAACTCATTGGAGGGATTTTTAGATGACAAAGAATTTTTTAAAGCACTGGCTGTAAAGGTCTGTTATGAGGCAGCGGCACGGGACTTGACAGGTTCTAGAAAAAAGTTTAATGTAGACGAGCTTTCACATAAGGGCAGAGTTAATTTAGACCATTTCAAGGAAATTTCCAGGAAACTTCAGGTAATGGAAGTAACTGTCGAAGACTTTATCGGAGTGATGTTCAATCACTATAAATGGCCACGAAAAATGGCAGGCAGACTCTTCAATTACCCCTATCTCTCGTTCCTCGCATCAGACGGAGCAATGTCAATGTTCAGGCGGGGATATAGGGAGCTTAAATCATCATACGGACATATAAAAATGTTTAGACGAGTAATTCGGTCAGGCGAGGGCGGGAGCCTTGAAATAAAATTCGGCGGCTGTTTCTATACGGGGTTTGACTATTTGTATTCGGCAGTAGAACAGTTCGGATTCGCATACTTTGAACGCCCGATAAATCTGCTCTCTTTCTTCTTTGCAAATAACGAGATGTTCTCACCCGAGTTCATCTGTTTGCATAAATCGTTTCGGAAAATGCTAAAACAACAGGAAAGCTTGCTCGGCGTAGAAAGGAAATTAGCTCATGTAATATGTGAGTATGTATCGGCAGTAAGACGCAGGGCACGCACCGATAACCATTATCATAGACGGCTCGGTCGAGCATATCGAGCCGTAAGAGAGAAAGAAGGAGGAGACATCGAAAAGCAAAGGAAGAATCTCAGGAACTGGAAGCGCGTATGGCTCCTTCTGAGATAAGTACGTTAGAGACCAGTGTTCTCCCGTCAGCAATGCAGCTTGAGGTCTTGTCATTCCTTGTCCGTGATAGGGAAACGATGGTTCGGTTCATAGAGTCGATAACCGAGAGAAACTTTGAGAACCCGGTGCACAGGGTAATCTATAACATCGCACGCAGGTATTTCCTCGCCTATCTACGACCGCCACCACGCAGGATATTAGAACGTGAGTTAGATCGTTGGATTCATGCCAATGAAGACTCGCAGGTAGTAGGACCCGATTATTTCTGGACCGAAGTAGACAGGCTCTATAACATTCCACTTACAGAACGGCAGTACCTGTTAGATAAAGTAACCGATTTCCTGGTCAGGTATGAATGCGGAAAGTTGGGAGAGCAGGCAATCCAGGCAGTAAGGGTCGATACGTTCAATGCCGATAGTGTTATGCGGGCTATAACAGCGTTCATATCAGTGCAGTCGGGACAGATGAAATCGAGGATGGAGTATCTGTTAAAAGACGCAGAAACCCGGGTGCGGGAAGAACCAACGGCTCATAGAATTAGTACGGGGTTGCGTACCTTGGATAAAGTGTTGGGCGGAGGTCTCGACGTCGGGGAACTTGGCATAGTCTTGGGGCCGACAGGCATGGGAAAATCACACTTGTTAATAACCTTTGGGTCACATGGAATGCAGCAACGTCATAGGGTTCTGCACGTAACACTTGAGCTATCGAAAGAGAAAGTACTGGGCAGGTATGAAGCGTTCCACACCCGTATTCCAAAAGCAGAGCTCTTTGATAAGATGGATGATGTTGTCAGGCATCTAACACGGATGAGAAGCTTGGTTCAGCCTGCAGATGTGCTTGTTATAGAGTACCCGACTCGCGGTTTGACAGTAGACGAATTCCGAGCAGCAGTATCGCAGGCCGCAGTAGGACAGTCGTTCATACCCGACTTAATAATACTCGATTATGCAGACATACTCAGACCGTCAAAGGAAGAACGGAGCGAGAAGCGGTATGAAGTACTCATGGCTATGTATGAACGTCTCAGAGGCTTGGCACAGGAATTCCATGTTCCGATATGGACGGGATGTTTGCGAGGAAACGTTGAGGTCGCTCTTCCCGAGGGAAATGTTCCGATAGGAGAGTTAGAGGGAAAACGGGATTTTTGGATATGGGCGTGGGATATACCAATGAATAAACCGAAGGTGGCAAAGGCGAGTAAGTGTGTAAAAACAGGCACAAATGTATCGTTAGTGCGAGTGGGCTTTGATGACGGAAGTCATGTTGAGTGTACGGAAGATCATAAGTTTTTACTTCGAGATGGATATAAAGAAGCTCGTCATCTTCAGGAGGGAGATTCTTGTCGAATTATTGTTCGAGATGAGTATAAGCATCGGCGTTCGATATATAACAGACTGCGAATAAAAAGAAAGTGGATATCAGAACATCGGTTTGTGTGGGAGCAGATTCATGGTAGAAAAGTAAGAAAGACCGAGGCTATTCATCATAAGGATTTTAATCCCAAGAATAATCATCCAGAAAACTTGGTTTGTATGTTGGGAAAGCGTCATCAACGGTTTCATAAGGAGTTAGCAGATGGTTTGTTTAATGCAGGACGGAGCGAGAGAAATAAGAAGATGTTAAGCGAATTGAGAAGGGTGGATAATCCCATGTGGAAATCGGGAGTCAAGGAGAAAATGATAAGGAGTAAATTAAAGTTTTATGAGGGTTTGACAAAAGAGCAGAGGCAAAGGATGTGTTCGAATAGGACGACCCTTAGGAAGGGAGGATCAAATCCGTATGATTTAGTAGTGGTGAGAGAGAAGACGAGCAAAACAGTTAAGAATCAGTGGGCGAGTATGACCGCAGAGGAGAAATCAAAGAAGTTGAGAGGTGTGAGAGGTTGTTGGGGGAGGGTTCGAAAGAGAGATCGCAGCACAGGCAGGTTTGTTTCTCAGAATCATAAGGTTCTCTATGTTCGGAGAATAGGACGAGGAAATGTGTATGATATTGAAGTTCCAGAGACTTCAAATTTTATTTTGGGAAATAGAGTGGTAGTTCACAACAGTCAAGCCCGTCGTACCGCGCTGGGGAAGAAAGTAATAACAATAGCAGACATAGGAGAGTCGTTTGGTAAAGCACAGGTGGCCGACGTTGTACTTTGCATTTGCAAAACGAAGACAGAAGAAGAAATGAATTGTGGCCGTTTTTACGTGGGCAAGAACAGGGATAATCCGGGTCACATCGTAATTCCGTTCCGGCAGGATTTAGATTATAGCAGATTTTCTGAGCCGGCGGACGCTCATGCCCAGGAGATGGCGCCGTCAGAGGTTGAGTACGATGTGGCCCGGTATGAACAAAAACCCGATGACGACGAGCAAGTGCCATTTTGAGGAGGAAAAATGGCTAAACTAAGTTTTAAGCAACAGTGTTTAGATCAGTGTAAGAAGAAAATGAATTTTCCGAGGATGAAAATTCCGAAGATAAGGATATCAGAACACGAACAAAATCTAGAAATGATAACGAGTGAGGATGAGGACTATATATGGCTCTTCAAATTCGGATTCATAGCGAAGAACGATTTGATTGACTTGCTGAGTGGGGAGAAAAGTCTGTGACAGGTTTCAGCCTGTGACAATAGAATAGTGACAGGAGAATTCGATGGAAAGTAAAATGAAAATAAAGATTTTAAGTTTAATGGTGATCGGTTTAATGTTTATGGGTTGTGTTGCAACTCTTCGTAGTATTAACCCACATCTTTATCCACCAACGGTAAAAGAACGAAAGGCTTATATAGAGGCGAATCCGCAATTAATGCTTGTAATGAAAACAATGATTCTGGGTGGTGAAGTTATTATCGGAATGACGGGGGAAGAAGTTATAGCAAGTAGAGGACGTCCTTACAAAGTGAATAGAACGAGTACAGTCTATGGAATACATGAACAGTGGATTATGGGACCTATGGATGTCATGGCACATATACCTAAGAAATGCAAACAGTATTTCTACATTTATTTTGAGAATGGTAAAGTGACTTCCTGGCAAAATTGGTAAAAAATAAGAAATAAGAAATAAGATGACAGTTACAAAGTTTAAAATGAAGAATTATACAACAGAGGTCACTCCCGAGCGGAGTATTGCAGAGATAGAAAAAATGTTAGCACTCTTCGGCGCAACAGCAATTATGAAGGAGTTCACGCCAGATGGCAGAGTCTTTGACCTAGCATTCAAAATTCAGGATAAGGCATTCAAACTTCCAGCCCATGTTGATGGGGTGAAGAAGGTGTTGTTCGAAGGCTCACGCCCACCAACGTCAAAGGATATTGAAAGGCGACGGGAGGATAGAGCTAATAGAGTGGCGTGGAGGATTATAAAAGATTGGATTCATGCTCAGCTAAGTCTCATAGCATCAGGGCAGGCACATCCACATGAAGTCTTCCTTCCGTATATGTTTGATGGGAAGAAGACGCTCTATCAGACGTATACAGACGGACTGCTTTTAGGTCCGAAGGTGAAAAATGAGTAGAACATTGAGTGAAGCATTGATAAAGATTCCCTCGTTAAGTCCGCATACGTGTATGAAAATGTTAGAGATGATTTCCGCTTTGAAAAAGAAGGCAAAGGAAGAGCCAGACTGTGAAATAAAGGAGCAATTATTAGCATATAGTAAAGCTTTGGATAGCGTATGTTTTTATTCAGCAATCCATCAAGGAGTAGTATTAAAGGCTTTTTCTGCGATGATAAAGAAGATGCAGAAAGGATAAAATAATGATGATAGCAAATTATGAAGGCATTCCCACCATTAAATTGGTTCCCATCAATTACCCCCCTTTTGCTGACATCTATGCCGGTTTTTGGTGTCTTCCCCGGCGCTATCATCATTTCAATAAATAAAGGAGAAAGAAAAATGGAAGTAAAAATTAAAGATTTAGAGCCTAATCCATTCAGGGATATTAAGAATTATCCCATAGACTCGGCAAAGGTTGAGAGCTTGGCAAAGTCAATTACCCAGACAGGGTTTTGGGATAATATCCTCGGACGATTGGGAAAGAAAGGGCATTTCTTGGGCTATGACGGCGATGAACTTGTCGGAGAGTTTGACAGGGATTTCAAGTCAATTAAGATTCTGAATGGTGGTGAGGTAACACGGTATGAGTGGGTAGGCAAAGTAGAGATTGCTTATGGTCATCATCGCCTCATGGCTTTGTTAAGAAACTGTGCTCCTGATTTTGTCGTTGATATTCCAGTCAAGGATTTGGACGATGCCACGATGATTAGAATCATGGCAAATGAGAATGATGAGAGTTGGGCGTTACTACCAGGGATAATTCATGAGACGGTTCGTGTGACATATGAGTATTTAAAAAAATTTTCTCCCCTAGAGAAGAAAATTCCAGAAAAAGCCGGAAGACCAACTCAAATGTTTAAAAATTTGCCATTACCAGAAAAGGGTGAGTCTAGGCTTTCATTGATCGCTTGGCAAATCTCAGAGTGGCTTCGTGGTAATTGGTCAGAGAAAAGAGTTTATCATTCTCTTGATAGGCTTGGACTTATCGAAAAAGGAGAACTTGACAAAGAGGCGGTCGAATCCTTACCAACAGAAAAAGCCGCAAGGGATTTTACAGCAGCGGTTAAGGTGACGAAGGCGACCAAGGTGACACAGAAGAAAGTGGCGAAGAAGATTGTTGAGAGCAGGAAGAAGGAAGGTACGGAGGAGGGGGAAATCAAAGGTAAATATAGGATAGAAGAGGAATTTTTCAAAGAGGAACATGGAGCCGAAGAAAAGGCACGAAAAGCGAGGGCAAAAGCTGACAAGGAAGTAAGGCGTCTGCAGTTCGAGAACTATCTTACACGGGTTAGGGATGAAGCAGATAGTCTGAAACGTATGCTCAGGACGCTTCTGGAGTATCAGGACTATTTACTTTCCGAGCATTATCAGAAGTCAAAAGAGGGACAGGCGTTCGTGCTCGCAATGGCTGAGCTGTTCGATACGTTTCGAATTCTAATGGGGAAAAAGAAATCAGCCGATTTGGTTGAAAGCTTTAAGCTCTTGGTAGAGTCCAAGAAGGGAAAAAAATGAGAGATAGAATCGTCGCAGGGATTGTTAGGAAGCTTGAGGCCAGGTATAGAGAGGTCATAACAGCGGAGCTTGAGACTCAGTATCGGGATATGGATGAGTTTGACGGCATGCTGAGAGAAGAACGGGAAACACTCATCAAGTCGAAGTATTATCCCGCGAGAAAGGAGATGAAGCGGAGGAAGATTCCGGTCCGTCGCATATGGTCCGGAAATGGTGTTATCGGCAGATTCGTAGATGGGTTAAAGCGGGTGAATCCAAATAGTGAAGTTGATGTTGCTCTTTGGAAAGGTGACGTAGAGATTGATAGACTTAAAGCAAGAGGCATGGGAGAAGCGCATGACGAGCGGATAGAAATAGGATTGGGTAAGCAGTTGTTGCCTCGTCGGGAAGCCAAGCGCATTCAGTTGTTCGGTGGAGAGGGTAAGCCAGTTAAATTGTTAGCTTCGAAGGATGTGAAGAAAAAGGATAAATGACAATAGATATAGTGAGGAAAGAAAGTGCCCATATCCAAATTTAAGCCAGCACGACGCCTCAGAGAAATTGTCAGGAGCTGTGCAACGTGTAATATGCTTATCCTTCCAAATGATAAGCTTGTCATTTCAAAAAAAGACGAGAAGGCGTGTCGAAGACCGGGCGGACCAAAGTGGAGCGATAGGAGAAAGAACGGCTCTCCGTTACGTTACGTTTGTGATAGATGGAGAAAGAAGAAATGAAAAAGGTAGATAGGTCCCAAATAGAAATAGGGACCCTTGGAAAAACAAAGGAGGCTTGCGCTTATGGCGGTGGTTATTGTTTAGTCTCATATCATGTAGATGATAACGCCATTGAGTTAATGTATTGTTTGAGAGCGAAACAAATAAGCAGACCCTGGTTTGGACAAGAGAAGTTGTTGCGGAGGGCAGGATGTCCAGAACCTCGTAGGAATGTCTTTGATACGTGGAAATGCAGATATGCGGATGGCGGTACACACCGAGTAAGTTGAAAAGGAGATGAGAATACGAAGCCTGTTGAGTTGCCGATTTGGTCGATTGAATCCTTTCCGTCTTTTCACGAGACGGTTGAGAAAGGAGATAGTAGACTTGAAAGACGAGAAGTCCAAGCTATCAAACACGGTTCGGGAGAAGCAGGCAATTATCGATGGGCTACGCCGCAAAGTTCGCAGGCTTGAGAGGACCAAATGAAAAAAAGTTATTATGATTATCTTGAAAAGAACAGTATCGAAACAGGAGAAATTCTGGGTTATAAGTATTGGATAACCGAATCTCCGATGATGAAAGATGGGTTTGGCGGGTATAACGGATACATTCAGTTCAAAAAGAGGCCGGCCAGAGAGAAAGACTATCAGGGAATCCTGACTTATGTCCCTGTTCATGGCGGGATCACACTTGCACGGCCAGATGGCAAAATCACTTTTTCCATCCTTCCTTTATTTATGGCAAAGCCTTATCTGGGGATGATTTATGGATTTGATACTGGTCATTGTGATTCCGAAAAATTTCCAAGAGCAGACAAGACTTGGATTAAGAAACAAATAGGCTTGATGTTAAGAGGGATTTTAAGGGCAAGGATAGTCGAAATCCCCTATTTATTGGCAGGATATTTATCCGATTTTCTTGCGAGGTTCGACTCTTTGCGTATTTTTCATAGATGGGCAAAATGCATCCAAGCCCATTGTGTTCAATTTGTATGGGACACGGATAAGAAGCATGAGAACGAGCTCAATTTGGGCACGATGATGAATATCCTTTGCGGAAAGATTTAATCGAGAGGTAAGACATGAAAAACTTGCGTCCATGTATTGAAGGTGGAGAACGGAGGAAGGACCCGAAGCGAATTAGAAAAGATTTAAGTGGGGCGTTCGAAGTTCCGATTTGGGCACATAAGCCGATGAAGCGGTTCGGATTTAATCCCAATTCAGCCGAGGATTGGCACATGTTCATGGAGCATTGCGAATGAAGAAAGAAAATCGTAACCGTACTGACCCAGGGCTTCAAAAAACTTTTGATACATGGGACAAAGGTGAGCATACATATGATGGGGCAATGGATGATTTGGTTAAACTAAAGCCCCTTTCAGGAAAGAAAATCGGAGACATCTTGAAGGATTGTACGATTTGTCCAGTAGGAAATGGAACGTGCTTCTCTTTCATGACGATTTCAGTTTACGGGTTTTGTCCAGGAAAACCAGGCAAGAATGTCGAGCTTATGGTCTGCGCTCTTGGAATTGGAGGCGATGGAAAGAAGTGTCCGTTAAACAAATAATGGAGGGAAGTATGACTCTGGGGGAATCCCAGGGATGATATGGAGTCCGAGGCTTCATGGAGCCAGCGACTATAAACCTAAAGTCAGCCATGACGTACTTTCCTTCTTTGGATAAGCCAATGAGAAAATAAAATAAATGAGAATATACATATGATTCCAGTCAAAAAAGGATGTTCAACGTGTCCATTTTTAGGGCGTTCAGTCGTTCCACCATCAGGCGATGTCAGCAAAGCAAAAGTAATCATTATCGGTCAAGCTCCCGGAAGAGAAGAAATTCCGGCGATGCGTCCGTTTGTCGGTAACGCAGGCAGGCTTTTGTGGAAAGAGTTCGAGACGTTAGGCATTCATCGGTCCGATTGTTATGTGACAAATGTAGCAAAGTGTCGCCCAGACCCAAAACCCGAAGGAGGAGACGAAGCCCCACCAACAACTGTGAGAAAGCATTGTTCCGTGCAGTTTGAAGAGGAGTGGAAAGCCGTCAAAGCTCGAAAAATAATAATCGTTCTTTTCGGGAATCCCGCAACGAGTCACTTTTTGGGCCGAGCAGGGTCTACGGTAAGGGCGAGGGTTATTACTCATAAAGGAAATGATTATTACCCGTTATGGCATCCAGCTTTTCTCACGAGGAAAGAGGGAGCTATTCCAGTATGGAGAAGGCATCTTTCAATCCTTCCATCGCTAATGAAGAAAGTGAAAGCACATAAAACAATCAAGTATGATGTCATCACCTCTCCAATTGTATTTGAAGAATGTGTTGGGTATTTTCTAGCTTGTAAAGAATTTGCGTTCGATATAGAGACGACGACCAAGCGTCCCACAGATGCGGGAGCAAGGATACTTACGATGTCAATATCCGATGGTGTTAGGACCTCGGTAGTTGATTTAGAGAAATTGGGAAATTCGGTCGATGCTCATTTAAAACGTCTACTTGTATCAAAGCCAGGAAAGATAGCGCAGAATGCGAAGTTCGAATTAGTGTGGATGGCCATTAAGAAGCATTTTCTTGTTCAACCCATAGTATTCGACCCGTCAATAGCTCAGTATCTCATAGCGGAGGGTACAGGAGCAGGAGTGGCGTTAAAACAGATGGTATGGACGTATATGCCCGAGTTCGGAGGTTATGATAGCGGTATTGACAAGGATAACATGGCGGGTATGGATAGAAAGAAAGTCTATGAGTATAATGCCATAGATTCTTACGTCACGGCCAAGCTGACGGATATTCTCAGACCATTGATAGAGAAGGGCGGGTTCTCATATGTTATGAACAGTGTAATGCTTCCAGGAATTTTTCCAGTGACAGAGATGGAGGTGTCAGGTCTTAAGGTAGATGTACCCGGGATGGATAAGCAGAAGTTAGTGTTAGAGGATATGTTGAAAAAGACTCACGCTGCAGTTTTAAAACTTCCCGCAGTGAAGAAGGTTGAGGATTTTTCCATAACATCAACGCCCGCATTGCGTCGCTTGTTTTACGGCGAGTTAGGTTATCGGATTACAGCGAGAACAGCTAAGTCCAAAGTTCCAGCGTTGACAAAGGATATGATAGAGCGGTGGGCAGTCGATGGAAATACCGAGGCCGTCATGCTTCAAACGTATAAAAAGACACGAAAGGTACTTAAGACTTATTACGAGAATTATAAGAAGATGATTACTCGCAGAGGGTATCTTCATCCAGTGTATAACATGACAATTTCAAAAGGAGGGAGATTGAGTTCGGGATCACCCAACATTCATAATGTGCCAGTTCCAGTCAGGCATATCTTCGTTTCAAGGTTTCCAGGGGGCGTCATTCTTCAAGCAGATTTTAAGCAGATAGAATTGAGGGTTATAGCGTTTCTGGCTAACGATGAGAAGATGTTAGACATTTTCCGTTCGGGCAAAGATCCGCATCGTGCTGTAGCAGCCGAGATTTTCAATGTGCCATATGAAGATGTTACGAAAGAGCAAAGGAGCGCGGGTAAGAATATAGGGTTCGGAATGTCTTATGGAATGGGTCCCGAATACTTGGCTGATAAAGAGAGAAAGTCGTTAGCGTGGGCAAAAAAGTTTCATGATAATTATTTCAGGAAGTTCTATAAAATAAGAGAGTGGCAACAGAGACAACAGGCAATAGCAGAGAGCGGTGTAGCAAAGCGGCGCTCATTGTTTGGTAGGGTCAGGGACATGTCAGCCTACTCAGGGATGGATAGAGTGAAAAGATTTTATAACTTTCCAGTTCAGTCAGCGGCGTCAGATATTAATCTTTTTGCTATCGGCGCAATATGGGAAATCATGAGGAGTGAGAAACTTAAATCACGGATGATAGCCACTGTCCATGATAGTCTGGTTGTAGATTGCGTGAAAGAAGAAGTGGAGAGAGTAAAGGAGATAATGGTGTTAGTCGTAGCGTCCCTTGATGGTATATTTGATTGGATGACTGCTCCCATGGAAATTGACCTGACGACAGGTAAAAACTGGAGCGAGGCATCGGGATGAGCTTAACCCAAAAAACTCTGGCTGTGGATTTGGATGGGGTGATTTTCACGTTTCCTGAGATTTTTGGCATTGACCGGTTTGGAGAACCCGTTGAAGGTGTGAAGAAGTCTCTGCGGTATTTAAAGTACTCGTTGGGGTATAGGATTGAGATTTACACGTGCCGAATGAATAAAGTTTTGAATGAAGGTTATACCAAGACACAATTACGAAGAAAAATAGCGGAGGCTTTATTGAAGCATAAGATTCCCTTTGATGGCATATCATTGGCAAAACCCATAGCTGAGTTTTATATTGATGACAGAGGGATTAGGTTTAAGAGTTGGGAAGGTACGGTTAGATTTATTAAGAAACATAGGTGTCAGGATGAATGAAGAAAAGAAGTTTTTGATAAAAGCTCGGCTTGACGTCAGAGTATGTAGGTCGAGGATGGAGCATCAGGTTATCATAATGGTCATCTTCTGCTTTTTGGGGATGTTTGTCCTAGGGTTGGAGGCGACTTTATCTCTTTGGCATATCGGCGCCGTGTTAGGAGCTTGTGTATCTGCAGTGATTCTGTTGGGCATTCGGATAGTTGAGTTATTGGATGCTGAGAAATTGGTGAAGCGATGGAGCGAAGGAGATAAATAATAGTGACAGGATTTAATCTGTGACAATAGAATAAAGGAGGAATAGAATGTCTGAAACAGGTTTTACAGAATCGGGCAACATCGTAATTAAGCTCGGTACAGATACGTACCGAGGTAATTATCTTAAGGATTTAGAAATCTTAGAAGCACGACTCAATGAAATGCTTATGACTCAGCCGGCAAAGTATGTTTTCTGGGCGAGGATGTGGGCAGTTCAACGAGTTATCCACGAAAAACGAAAGTTTGATTTAGAGAAGTATAGTGCTCAGATATACACGTTCATACGCAATGAAAAAGAGAGTGCAGGAGAAAAGGTAACAGAAAAGATAGTAGAAATGGCAATGCTTCGTGACACAAAGTACGAGGAGATGAAGAATGCGGTTATGAGGGAGAGGTTGAGGCTTGATCATTTGACAGCGGTCAGGGATGCGTTTTCACAGCGGAAAGATTGTCTGATGAGTTTGTCCGCAAATCTGCGGGAAGAGTATGATTCAACGCTTGCCCTGAAGGAAAAGCAGTTTGCGGATGAACGATTAAAACGAACCATGGCGAAGAAAGAATGAATATAGTGTTTACGGTGCGGTATGGTAGGACGAGGTGTGGTTTGTGAGCGAGATGAAAGTTAGAAAGATTTGTGAGCAGTGTGGAAAGGAATTTGAGGCTTTCCCATATAAGATTAAGGTGGGCAAGGGAAAGTTTTGCTCAAAAAAATGTTCTGATTTAGCTCAAACTGGTCCGGTTATCGAATTAAGGTGTTTGAATTGTAAGAAGGAGTTTGAGGTTAGTTCTTATAATAGCCAACGTAAGTTTTGTTCGAGGAGGTGTATGGGTCAGTATAAGAGAGGAGAAAAACATCCGAATTGGATTGGTGGGGAAATAGAGGTTTTGTGTAGCAATTGTGGTAAGGGAGTCAAGAGGTATGCGAGGCAAGTAGCAAAAAGGAAATGGAATTTTTGTAGTCGTGCTTGTCAGAAGGAGTATTTTAGTAGGAGGGGATTGAGCATATCGGGTTGCGGTCCAGCAAAATGGGGGAAGGTCGAGAAAGAATGTATTCAGTGTGGCCGAGAATTTCAGGTGCGTTCGTCTGAAAGCTTCCGTAAGTTTTGTTCGCGGGAATGTTATTTTTCGTGGCGTCGTACAAGTGAAGGGCGAAGGATGATTCGTTCAAGATGGAAAAGTCCGGAGTACAAGGAGAATTGGAAGAGGAAGGTGGCATTGGTCAGGGACAAAATGAGTAGAAAACAGTCGAAGACAATGAAATTGGTGTGGGGAAGGCCGGGATATAGGGTAGCTACGGTTGAGAAAATGAAGCGGGCATGTGCGAACCCACAAACAAAGCTGAGAAGGGCCGAGGCCATTAAGGGGAATTGGCAAGATTCCAATTATTTGTTCAGTTATTATAAGGGTCAGATTTTTGGGCGGGGGTTTGATGACGCTTTATTGATGGAGTTGGACAGGGAATTGATTCAGGCGAAGGTTCAATTGCATGGTATTTGTCAGGGAATTAAGGAATTGGTTTGCAAGTACTGTGGGAGGGAGTTTGAGGTTTCCGGTGATGATCAGGTAGTAAGAAAAGAGTATTGTTCCAGGGAGTGTGCGAATTTGAGCAGGAGGTTGCCAGGGGTTGTTTTAAGGTGTCTGGGTTGTGGGAAAGAGTTTGAGACTACAATGAGTCTTGCTGTTCGGTATCATCGTAGATTTTGCTCTCGGAAGTGTTCTGCTCAGTTTTTGCGGGGAGAAAATCATTCGAACTGGAAGGGGGGAATGGCAGTAGTTGCTTGTGCATATTGTGGGAGGCAGTTGAAACGATATCCTCAACGGTTAAAGCAGACGGAGAGGAGTTTTTGTAATGCAAAGTGCCGATCGGCGTATTTCTTGGAAAGGGGATTGCATATTAGTGGCGAACCCAGGATCACAGGCAACCCAGGGTTAGATAGGGAAATAATTCGGGCGCAAGTCCGATTATTTAAATCCAATAAAAAGGAGGTCAGTCATGAATCAAGCTAGAGACTTGAGGATTGGGAATTTGACCCCAGAGGCAAGTGATCAGATGCACAGTGCCATGCTGAACAGTTTGAAGCTCATCAATGAGTTCTTTGATTCTCCACGCCCACAGCGGAAAGAGTTTACACAGGAAATCAAGGTAGCGAACAGCGTGCTCAATTCCTTTGCTAAAATCAGACAAGCTGAAAGTGGAAACCAGATGGTATTGTTACAGATGGGAAAGATGCTGAGCGATAGCAAGAAAGAGTTCAGAGCGTTCATGTTCGAGAATTTGCCTCACTTGGTCGACTTCAAAAAGCTCAAGAAGTAGGTTTATGGGAGGCCGATAGCTCAATTGCCATCGGTCTCCGATTAAATCTGTTTGTGAAGGTATCTGCTAGGTGACAATAGTAATATAGGAGGTGAGTAAGAAAATGGAAACTAATGGTTTTAGTACGTTGGCAAATGCCCTCTATTTTATCCAGAAGGCGAGGGTAGCGTCTCAGGTGAGAAAGACGCATCTTGCACTGAGGAAAGAAACTTGCAGTGTTACCGAAGAAGTGTTAGAGAGGACAGCAGATGTAGAAACGTGGCTTAACAACAAGGTAAAGGAATTAGTTAAATCGCACCCCGCTTATCCCTGGTTCAAGAACGTAAAGGGTATAGGCGATCTGAATATCGGCAAGGTCGTTAGCCTTATCGATATTGAGAAAGCGAGTTTAGTAAGTAAACTGTGGAGGTACGCGGGAATGGCACCGGGCCCCGATGGCAAAGCAGAACGACAGGTCTCAGGACAGAAGCTCCATTATAATAAGGTTCTTAAGTCTATGTGCTGGCGGGTAGCCAAGAGCTTAATCAGGGCAAAAGGTTCGTATTATGAGTACTATCGCGAGCAGAAAACAAAGATACTGGCCCGGTTGAAGCGAGAGGGTTATACAGTCGTCCCATCGTTAGAGTTACCAATAGAAAAGGATCCGAAAACGGGCAGGAAGAAGCACGTTGAGAAAGATGGGTTTTTCGGGCTGGGTCACGCGGACGGCATGGCTCAACGCAAGATGATAAAGCTTTTTCTCTCCCACTTATGGTTAGAATGGAGAACGGCGGAAAAGCTTCCCATTTCAAAACCATACGCCCATGCTATTCAAGGTCATTCCGATTATCGACCGCCAGAGGATTTTATTGAGATAAAGGAGGTAACCAAAGCCAAAACCGATGAGAAATCCACATCTCCCTAGCGAGCTGTTATCATTGAGTAATCCAGAGTATTTGAGCGAGCCAGATTATGAGAGAAATCCACATGCAATGAGCGAGCTATTAATATCGAGAAATCCACGATTTCTGAGCGAGCTATGTATTGTAAGAAATCCCTAACATATGAGCGAGCCGATGATATGGAGAAATCTGAGATACAAAAGCGAGCCACAATGCAATGAGAATTCCATTATTCGAAAAGCGAGCTAACAAGAATGAGAAGCCCACGGCATACGAGCGAGCCTGCGAGTGGAAGAAACCCATTTGGCTTAAGCGAGCTACTCTTAAAGAGAAACCCAGGTCAATCAAGCGAGCTAACATAATTAAGGAATCCAGAAATTATAAGCGAGCTTTCGATAGCAAGAAATCCTCGGTTAAAGAGCGAGCTACCTTTAAAGAGAATTCCATTGTTTATGAGCGAGCTATTGACATGGAGAAACCCTTGTAGCAAGAGCGAGCTATCGCATGAGAGAAGTCCAAATAACCGAAGCGAGCTATTTGAAAGAAGAAATCCGATAAAGAGGAGCGAGCCTCAATAGTTGAGAAATCCAACTGAGTAAAACGAGCCAATCAATGTGAGAATTCCAATGTCAACGAGCGAGCCAGCATTGAAGAGAAATCCACGCAGAACGAGCGAGCTAATCTAGGTGAGAAACCCAATAAGAAAGAGCGAGCTAGTCAACTTGAGGAATCCAAAGATTTCAAGCGAGCTGTAGGTCATAAGTAATCCATTATGGTAAAGCGAGCCTTTGATAATTAGAAATCCGAGAAATCTAAGCGAGCTAACCGCGGGGAGAAATCCAATTTCCTTGAGCGAGCTAATTGATATGAGAAATTCATTCATGGGGAGCGAGCCAAGACCGAAGAGGAATCCAGTCCTTCAGAGCGAGCTAATTGAGCGGAGAAACCCACATTAGTAGAGCGAGCTACCATTTTTGAGAAACCCATTGAATTGAAGCGAGCCAAAATGAATGAGAAACCCGTTGAGATTAAGCGTATTAAGCAAATGTTTTAAAATTTAAATATCCATTTAAGGAGGTAAGGTGATGGATAGAGATGAACAAATGGCAAGGGATGCTAAACGAATTAGCGAAGCTCGGCAAAGGGCCGGGTTGAATTGGTGGCGTCCAAAGGTAGGATCCAACATAGTCCGAATCCTTCCGCATTGGTCAAAGGGTGTAGGCGCTCTGTTTTATAAGAGCATTCGACGACACTTTGGCATTGGCCCGGAGAACGGTAATATCATCTGTCGGAAGACCGATGGTAAGGATCAGGATTGTCCGATCTGCGACTACGTGCAGGAATTGAGAAATTCGGGCAAAAAAGAAGACGCAACCGCCGCATCTGATATGGGTTCAAAAGAAAGATTCGTTGTGAATGTTATCGACAGAAATAACCCGCAGGACGGAGTGCAGATTTGGGAGATGGGTGTCATGCTTTTCAATGACATCCTCGCACTTTTTCTCGATCGAGAGTGGGGGAAAATTGATTCTCTTACTGAGGGCAGGTATGTAAAAGTCAAACGCACGGGCGAGGGGAAATTTGATACCCGCTATTTTCCGACACCGGCACCCAATATAACAAAGGTAGATCCTGCTGTGATGAAGAAAGCTCATAATCTCGATGAGATTTTCAAGACTCCGACAGTTGATGAAGTCTTTGGAATGTTAGAAGGCGAGGAGCCAGAACCCGAAAAGGAAGAAGATGTGAGTGAGTTCTTAGGCCCGGAGGAAGAAGCAGCTGATATTGGAAAAGATGAGAAAGTTGCAGACGAGGAAGTTCCCGCAGCCGAGGAAGTTGTCGAAGAAGAGGAAGTATTAACAATTCCCATGGATGATGTTGAGGAGAAGAAACCCGCTCCCGCAGAAAAAGCAGCGGACAAAGAAAAGGCAAAGGAGGAGAAAGGTCCGAAGTCCTCACCAGATAGGGCTAAAGAAATGGCAAGAATGCGCGCTAAGTTGAAGAAGAAGTCGTGACAAGCGAGGAGAGAAAAGCAAGAGAATTAGAACGGCTTCGAAGCGACCTGTCCACAATAGACCTGAGCGAGCTTAACGAAAACATACGCTGCATATCGACAGGTGTTGTAGCATTCGACTTGGCAATGGGCGGAGGTTGGCCGGAGTCCCGGTTCTCAGAAATATTCGGGGAGTGGCAGTCGGGCAAGAGTTTAATAATGTATCAGTCTATCAAGGAGTGTCAGGCAGCAGGTGGGTTAGCGTTTCTCGATGACAGTGAACGGGCATTTGACAAGCGTTGGGCGAGAGCTTTGGGAATAAATCTTGACGAGCTGTTTTACTTTATTTCGACTTCAATAGAACATGGATTCGAGCATCTTGAAAAAGTGTGCCATGAAGTTCGTAAATCCCCCGAATTCCGAGACGTTCCGATTCTCTATGTGAAGGATAGTCTTGCCGCTTCAATAGCCAAAGAAGAAGCAGACATGACATTCGAGAAGACAGGCATCGCCCTACAAGCAAGGGCGGTGTCCAAGGGATTGAGAAGGCTTACAAATCTCATCGCAGACCAAAGAGTAGCAGTAGTATTCGTGAATCAAATCAGGACGAAAGTCGGGGTTATGTTCGGACCATCATCAGAATCAACAGGTGGCAGGGCTCCTAAATTCTATGCAGGCATGAGAATCGGACTCTATAAGAAGTCTAAGATAAAGAGAGCAGGCAGGATAGTGGGAATGGGTGGATTATTTGATGTAGTAAAGAGCAAAATCGGTGTTCCGTGGAGGCAGGTGAAGTTTCAGATGCTATTAAAAACGGGCGTTCATGCATTGAGCGGGTTATTCGAATACTTCATATCGGAAAGTGTTATAAAACAGCTCACAACACGCTCGTTCGAGTTTGCAGGAGACAGATTTAAGCGACAGGATTTTCCCGCTATGTGGGCGGACGCAGGGAAGAGAGAAGCGCTGCTCATGGAGTATAAGAGAGTTCAAGAAGAAGGAGTTGATGAGGAGCCACAAGTTGCAGAAGGGTCATCCGAGGAGGAGTAAATGGTTATTGCATGGATATTTATTATATCTCTAATTATTCTTGACATGAGAATTGAGCACATAAGAGTTAATGAACAGCTTAAGAGGAGGAACGATGGTAGATAAAGTAAAATCCAAACTATCAGCCGAAGAAAAGAGTAGACGGGGCAAGATGTCAAAGAGGAAAGGTAGGTCAGGAGAACAGCAAGCGGCAAAGCTATTGACGAAGATTATGTATCCGAATGCTGACGGAGAAGTCAGGAGAACCCCGATGTCAGGAGCATGGCATGGGGTTGCATCACTCACAGGTGATTTAATCTGTCTCAAGGACGAAGCCATAGACGAGAGGTTCCCGTTCTATTGGTCAGTGAAGTGGCATAAGCGTGAAACCATTCCGGCATTTGCGATACTCGCCGGTAATTTCAGTGTGTTAAAGAAGTGGCTCGGGCAAGCGAAGGCTATGATTCCCACGCTTCTTTATTATACGCTCTTGTTTTGGAAGTCGGATGCAACAGAGTGGTATGTGTGCATGGATTTTCACGATTACGAGCAGTTGAAAGAAGTTTTCACTTGGCCAGTAGAATCAACAATTCTTATATCAAAGTTCTTCTCCGCTATCCCTCATCACCCGACGGGTCTGGTGAATATGCCGTTATCAACTTTCGGGGCTTGGATTACTCCAGGTCTTTTAGAGGGAGGAGTTTTTGCGAAGAAACAATCAGTATGACAATAGATAAAGTGGAGGTAACTATGCGAGTAGGAGATAAACTTCAGGTATGGGATGAAGAAAAAGTGGTGTGCCTCGGATGGGGTAAGATAATTCTGATTGCAATTCATCATTTCGATGGTGAACAGATTCCCTTTATCCAGCTTGAAAGCGGGAAGAAGTTATGGGGAACAGAATGTCATTATATTTCAGAGAAGAAAGCCATAGGCATAGGGGCCCGACTTTTTAGGAATATTATGAGGGGACGAAGCAATAATGGTAAGTGAATTCTGGATGGGGCAGGTGATAATCCTCCTTATAGTACAGCTCATCTGGATTGCTTGTCCCGTCCTTTATATCAAGGAGAAAAGATATTGAGATTGTTGGCTTTTAGTGATTTGCATTTACACCCGTATAAGACGTTTGCGGATTTCCGTTCGGGGGATAATTCGAGGCGAGTTGAAATACTTAAGCGGTTAGATGACGTTATAACGAAAGCAAACTCAGGGTCCAAAGATGGTCCCTATGATTGTCTCGTATTTACAGGAGATTTCTTTCACGAGCGGAGAAAGGTAGATGTCATATCAATGGTAGAAGCGAGGAATTCGTTATCAAAGCTAGATATTCCGTTCGTGGCGTGTTCAGGAACGCACGATGTCACTCGGTCAGGGCATTCGTCCCTCACTGCATTTGAGGAATTGAAGGAAGTGATGGAGGAGCAGAATCCAGCGTTTTCTGTTGACCGCTCCGTTCAAATATGGGATGAGAACATGATCGCATGGACGTTTCTCTGTATCCCAGATCCGTTAGATCATTATCAGCATCAGAAGAAAGTAGAGGAAGCATTGGCTTTGTGTCAGTCGGCTGATAATCTTATTCTTGTCACTCACGGCAATGTATTAGGCGATGAGTATGGTATGCAGGAGTGGATGGATGGTGGACTGGACCCTGCATTTCTTAGAGATAAGTTTCTTTTTTCAATAGTCGGCCATTATCATATTCCTTTTTACAGTGACAGGGTGTTAGTGCCCGGTGCAGTAATTCCCCACGGCTTCGGTGACGAATGTGGTGGTGGTAATATGTGGGATGTAAAACTCGAAATGCAGAATAATGGAGCATGTGATGCCACAGTTACGACTTTATCTTTTCCATCACCGGCGTTTGTGTCTCTCTACGGCAATGAGTGGGATAGCGGGTTGTCAAAGGATAATTATTACAGGATTTACACATCAAATCGAGACGTAAGGATTCCAGCAGGTGTTAAGCACATTCTTATATTTGAAGAAGAAGCGGTCGAAAGAGTGCGGGCACGTGCGGATATACAGATAGCAGATTCAAAGGAGAGTCTCGTAAATAAATTTATCGAAGTGGCACATTCATCAATCTTCAAAGTAAGCAAGGCTCAGTTAGAAGCAATCGGAAGAATCCTTGTTGGAGGAGAAGATAAAGTTCCGAGCGAAGATGAGCTTAAGGAAATAGAAAAGGTATTTTAGATGGCATTGATTGAGTTTAAAGAAATAACTTTTCTGGATTTTATGTCGTTTCAGGAAGCCAAGCTTTCAATTCATTCAACAGGACTGCATTTTATTTATGGTGAGGTTGACGGGCTAACAGCCGATTCAAATGGTGCAGGCAAAAGTGTTCTACTAGCGGAAGGATTGGCATGGGGGTTGTTCGGGGAGACGCTTCGTGGATGCAAAGCCGATGATGTCGTTCGTACTAATGGTAGTGGAAGTTGTGCGGTTACAATTATTTTTAAAAAAGAGGATAAGCGGTATATGGTGACGAGGCTCAGGAATGACCCTCAGTTTGGCAACAAAGTGACGTTCGTTCAGTTGGCAGATCAAGGCCAGGGGTTGTTTCTGACAGGCTCGGCAAATCGAGAAACGGATGAGAAAATAGTAGATGTTCTAGGGTTTTCATTCGACTTGTTTAAGAATTCAATTTGTCATGGTCAGGGGCTTCCTTATAGATTTACACAGGCAACGGATGCAGAGAAGAAGGATGTCCTTGAGGAGATTATGGCTCTTGGATGGCTTGAATTGGCACGGACTCGAGCAAGGGAAGCGAAGACAAAATATAAAGATGTAGAACTTAATATCCTCGGAGAGATTTCAGGGAAGAATACTCAAGTTAAAGCCTCGCAGGATAGAATTTTTGGTTTAGAACAAAGGTTAGTGGAAGTAACGGGCAAAGCATTAGCGACTGCCATTCCAACGTATGACTCAACAGAAGATAGGAAGCAGGTGAAGAAGCTGCGGCTTCGAAGGGACAGACTTCAAGCAGATGCAGACACATTGGATGAAGAACATCTAAAAGCCTCAGAAGAGTGGAATAAGGTATCACAAAAGGTAGATGCGGCTATGATGGAGATGGATCGGGTAAATATCGAGGTAGCAGAACAGAAGCAGATAATATCCAAGAATGAGAAGCTTGTTGGCAAACCGTGTCCGACATGTGGGAGAATTATCGAGAAGGCGGTTTTAAAGGATGTCTTATTTAATACGAAGAAGGATTACAATGATCTGATCTTGCAGCAGACAGTAGCTCAAGAATCGCATAAGATGTTGGCAGAGGTGTCCGTACAGACACAGGAGAAGCTAGAATCGGTTGAACAGGCAGCGGCTTTGAAACGTGAGCATGTGTTGAAAGCCGATAATGAGTTAAGTCATCTCGTAGAGTCGGTGCGAGTAAAGGAAATGGAAGCAGAAAGCGCAAAAAAGGCGCACGAAGAAGCAACAAAAGAGAAGACCGAATGGATAGAGGTAGAGTTGCTCGCAGTTAAGAAAGAGGTCGAAGTGGCACAAGAGGGGATACGGAATTTGAAAGGTTTGGGAGAGTGCACGAGCAATATAATCCAGGCATTAGAGTTTTGGGTTGAAGGATTTAGTAATCGAGGCATCAAATCGATCGTATTAGACAATGTAGTTCCGTATCTCAATGCTGCGGCAGCGAGATACGCAGCGTTGCTCACAGACGGAGATATTAAGATAGAGTTTAAAACTCAGTCAACGACTCAGGCAGGGGAAGTCAGGGATAAGTTTGAGGTAGCAGTACAATATAAAGATAGGGCGAGCTATACGACGGCGTCGGGTGGTGAAAAGCGCAGGGTAGATGTTATAGTCCTTCTGGCATTGCATGATTTAATCGCATGGCAGCGAGGAGTAGATACGAATATTCAAATCTTTGACGAGGTCGTTGAGTCCTTAGATTCGACAGGAACAGAACGGCTCGTAGCGCTGCTCAAAGAAAGGGCGAAGACAAAAGGAATTTACATAATTTCGCATGACTCCGATTTGCGGTTAGAGTATGATACTGCAATCAGGGTGCATAAGGATGCAAACGGCGTATCATATATTGATGCGAGGGAAGTTTGATAAAAGGAGGTGATAAGAATGGAAAAGGATAAAAGACGGATTGTAGGTGCAAATGCACAGATTCTCCTTGAAGCAAAAGAGGCATTAAGACAGGCAGACCTTTTAAAAGCGCATTTAGGCAGACGAATGAAAAAGGACGGTGTGTTGAAAACTGGATTTAATCTTCTTGAGGCAACTGTTGGCGGTATAATAGCATCGATTGAAGCGATGGAATAGGAAATTGTTCCTATTCCTGACAAACCTAATCCAGCGCTGATTGATTATCAAACTAAAGAAGGAGGTGATTAAGTGTGGAGATAACTCTTAAAAGGATTAGCAATGGTTGGATTATCAACATTACAAGTAGTACGGAAGCCGTGCAGGGATATGCGTCTTTTCCAATCGAGCATTTCGAGCCAACTTTTGATAAGGCGGTTGCTTTTATCAAAGAAACAACCGGCGAGAAATAAAGGAGGCGAGGGACTATGAGAACAGCCAAGAAACTGAACTCAGGAATTGTATGGCTTGAGTCTCCCAGAGGGAAATTTTATCCTGTCTCCTTCGAAATTTCAGGCGATGGAGTGCCAGAGAAAGAGCTTGAGGAGTTTGTACGGAAGCAGTGTCCTTCCTGCAAGTCGGTTATCTTTACTGAGAAGAAGCCCGAGTTTGAGGTGGAGAAATGAAGAACGAGGAGATGCTTTATCGGATCAGAGATGTGTTTAGAAGGATCGCAGAGGATCAGATCCGAAGGAAGAAGTCTTTGTTTTGGGCAAAGCTTCACTATCTGTTATCAAAGAAATTGGGATGAGAATCCGGTTATCTGAACTGAGCGAGGAGGAGCGACGGCTTCGTCGCAACAGGTTGGAGAGAGAATGGAAGAGACGAAATCCCGATAAAATTCGTGCTATTCGGAAGAGGTATTATGAGGCACATAAGGAGCAGATAAAAGAGGCGGGACGACTTTATCATCAACGTCCAGGCGTGGTTGAGCGGAAAAGAATTGCACATAATAGGTGGGCCGATAAGAATCCTCATTTGAGGTGGGCACATACGAGTATGTATTCTCATAAGCGTCGTGGCTTTCGGTTGTTGTTTTCTTATCAGGAGTTGAAGATGTTGGCGGAGCAGACGATGGAGTGTGGGTATTGTGGAGGGAAGTTATTATATAATCGGCAAACATCTCTTATGGAGCGTCCAACGTTGGATAGAACCGAGGGTGATATTGTTGTGAGGTTGGAGGATGTGCAGATAATTTGTCATAGGTGTAATGTGTCAAAATCTAATCGAACTCATAGTGAGTTTGTTCATTTTTGCAAGCTCATCGCTATGAAATTTTAGGAGGTTGTAATGAGTGAGAGACGTCATTCGATGGAAATCGTAGAGTTTCCAATAGAGAAGCTCAAGTTACTCAGAAACCCAAAAATCCACCCCGAAGAGCAGGTACTTGACGTAATGGAATCGTTGAAGAAGTATGCATTTGTCGAAGCGGCCGTTGTCGCAAAACATGATAATACGCTGCTTGGAGGTTACTGCAGGTTAGAGGCGACGAAGAGGTTGGGACTGAAGACTATGGAGTGCCGGTTCGTGGATTTGAAACCGGAAGAGTATCTCCCCTGGATTTTCACGGAGTATCGAACCGGTGAGAAAGGCAGCTTAGATTATGAAATTGCAATAGAGTGGTTTATGGACGATGCGAACAAGGCGTTAAGGGATAATGTGGTCGGATGGGACCCAGAACAGATAGACGATATGATACGTATGCACGAGGAACAAGCTCAGTCAGTAGATTTAGCCGCAATGGATAGGGGAGATGAAGTAGCTCCATTGGCTCCGTCAAAAGTAGATGTTGTTATATCAGTCCCATTGTCAATTTGGGAGAAAGAACAGAGTGAAATTCAGGGAGTATTTGCCGATCTTTGTCTTCGGTTCAAGGGCATTAAGCAGAGTCAGCCAAAAGTAAAACATTAAACAAGTGACCGTTCCGCTCGGATGACAATATAAGAGAGAGGAAACTCGAATGGAACTTGAATTGAAGACTGGTATCACGGATGAGATGTCCGAGCTTTATAAGGCGTTAGAGTTATTTTGTGCGAACCCTGGCCGAGAAGCTCTCAGCTCTCTTATCTATTTTTATCAGGCAGCGTTGAAGAAACAATTACTCAATCCAGATTCCCAGAAGGTCGAAACCGCTAGGTCTGTGTGGTATGATCTTGTGCGTAGAATCGCAGCATATAGAGTGGCAAGGATGAGGTCGATTTCGTCCAGACCGCATTTGTGGACGTTAGAAGTGCTGTTTCTCATGGCCGCATCAAATCCCTGGTGTAATTATTCAATGACGTTCGGACTTGACTGCAATAATTGTCCGTTGTCAGAAGCAGGCGGTATTAAGTTTAATTCGTTACCATTGTTGACAGGCGTAAATTGTTATTCAAAGTGTGCGTTAGCCAATCCAGAGTATTTAACCATGAGAAAAGCGTTTACGAATAGGGATTTTTATCTGTTCAGGAAGACGGTTCAAAAACAGGTGTTTAAAAATTCTTCGGTCAATGTTTGGGAAGTATTCAAAAAGAAGGTCGAGAAGCATAGGAGATATTCGTGAGTGAGAAGACGGTAGAGTATAAAAGAGTGTTAGAGCGCACGCCTCAATTACACACAGCGTATGAAAGGGCGTGTTATCTTCTCGCTCTGTATAAGGGCGCGATAGTCGTTCTTGATGGCGGTAAGACTATGAAAGAGATAACTCTCGCTCATTTAATAGAGTCAATAGTCGTAGGCCAGGAAATGGTTCTTGCTGAATGGGAGAAGAATCAGGAAATACCATACGAGGCGAAGGCAGCAGAAGTGATTAAGCAGGTAGGCTCGAGTAATCATATGATAGACGTAGCGAGCTTTCTTTCAATAATGAGGAAAGAAGTTCTGTGAACGTTTTGAACCTATGACAATATAATAGTAGGAGGAACAAAATGACCGATGAAAATGAAAGAGATGAAACAGAAGTTACCAATGACGAAGTAGGGTTATCCAGAGGAACAGTAAAAGTGGCCGCTCTCGGGCGTCCCCCTAAAATCGTCACGCTCCCTGATGACAGGGAAGCAACAATTGCAGACCTCATCGATAGAGGATTTCTGCAGGGCGGGGATGATGTTCAGTATTTCTTAAATTCTCGGCAGGTCGATACCGATGCCATAGTCAAAAATGGTGACATGATCGTCAGCATAGACAACATCGATGCGGGATGAATTTGACCCAATATTTCATGTCCCGAATGTATATCTTGGGGAGTTAACAGGAATGAACAGACAAGAATGGGCTAACATAACAGTTGCAGAGGGCAGTGGAATAGATGCTCTGCAGTTAGAGTCTGGTCAAATAATCTCCAAGCTAGGCAGAGCAGCAAAGAGTCAAGGTCTGTTAGTCGTTCCATCGGCAACTAATAAACAGGTAATAGTACATAAGGATAGTGTGAATGGATTTCTGCAGCTTTGTGCTAGTAAAGGTTTGGTAGGCAGGATAGTAGGCGATTTTGTTAGCCAGGCTCCAAGATCCACAGAGGATGCCGAATCTCAGGTCGCCGAAGAACGTACTCCGGTAGGAGATGTTATCGCTGAGTTCTTTGAAGAGGCAATATTGGGTCCTGGACGACCCGGTGCAATGCCGTCCCCAGGAGATAAAATCGATTGGGACACGAGGTTAGGACTCGCAGATGCAGTAAAGGGAGCAAAGACCCGAGAAGCAATGATGGAAGCGTTAAACAAGCTTCAGCTCAGGGCCCCCGTAGCTTCCGCCGTTCCTGTTCATGGGGATATTGGTATTGCAAAAGACGGAAGTTTGAAATTGGATGAGTCAGAGTCTCGGAAGCGATTAATATCTGCGCAGACTGATAAGGTTAAGAAAGCCGAGGAAGAAGTCAGGCAATATTTAGGAAGTGTTAGAGTCGACAAATCTATCGTTCAGAAAGCTGCAGACGTTCTATTATCAAGCTCGGATAATATGATACTTAAGTTGAAGGATGAAATTAATCAGCTTGCAGAACGGTATAATCAGTCGATTAACCTCGTACAGTCATCCATTGGAATTTATCAGGCAGAGAAGTTTTTGTCTGAATCTTATAAAGCGTTAAAGGATAGTTTAAATGGGAATCCAGAAGCGAAGAAAGCCCGGCAGACAGTGTTCAGACAGTACGGACGATTGTTCGGGAAGAATATGGTGTATTATGAGTCCGTGTTTGAACAGAGCGTGAATGTAGTGTTAGAAAAGCTTGAGGAAATGGCCCCGGTTGGTAAGCATATGGAAGGTATAATCGGTAATTCAGTAAAGCTTGCAGGAGAACTTGAAGTAAAGAAAAAATTGCTCGACACTTCTACAAGTGATAGACGCTTGGCATTGCAAAAACAGATAGAGGATCAGTTTAACGAGATTGTGAATTTTGAATTTGTGAAAAGTTTGGATGTAGATCGTAATAATCTTGTTGTCACAACAGCGGATGCGACTATAAAATCCGATTCTAAGTATTATAATATAGGAGGGTTCACAATAAAAATTGGCATGACAGCCCCAAGAACAATTAATATTAGGAATACAAAATGGGGCATGAAAACGAAGTATCAGCATCCTCATATAACCGACGGTGGACGTTCAGTTTGTTGGGGTTCTATTAGAAAAGGAATCAATCAGCTCAAGGCTGATTGGAATTGGTTATTACTCGTTCAAGTAATTTGGAATTTTTGCAATTCTTATAATCCAGATGATTCGTACACGACAGTAACGAATCTTATATCTGGGCAGGGACGAACTTTAGCAGAAGCGACAAAGCGGGCACCAAGGAGAAAATCTCAGCCAAGTGAGGTATTATGACCGAAAAAAAGCCAAATTATAAAAGGCAGAAAGACATTTTTGACCCCGAAACATATAACGGCAGACGTATCGAAGTAGTCGGGGCAGGTGGTATCGGCTCGTTTACAGTCGTCGCCCTTGCTAAGTTGGGGTTGAAAAACATTAGAGTGTGGGATGGAGATAAGGTAGAAGATCATAACGTACCCAATCAGTTTCATATTCTTACAGCAGTCGGTCATCCAAAAGTGCGGGCATTAGCAGGGCTGACAGAATTGTTGACCGGTACGAAAATAAAGACGAAGAATAAGTTTTGGGATTGGGATGATGACAAGCTCAAGGGCATAGTTATAGCCGCAGTAGATAGTATGGAGTCCACAGAAAAGGACCCAAGGTGTGGTAGAAAAGAGCTTTGGGAGTCAATGAAAGCAGACCCCGAGGTAGAGTTGTTCATAGATGCCCGGTTGGGCGGAGAGACAATAAGAGTGTTATCACTTCAACCAGTGAACGATTCGATGAAGTATGATTGGTATGAGAAAAGTTTGTTCAGTCCGGGCGAGATAAAGGAACTACCATGCACCGCTCGGTCAATAATAGATGTCGGTTATCAGGTTGCCGCCGTCATTACCAACTTGGTCAGAAAGTTTTTGAAAGATGGCGAAGTGACCCATGATATAGCAATAAGTATGAAAGATTTGTCAATAATGAAATTAGAAGTGTAAGGAGGTATAAATGGCCAAGAAAAAGAAAAAGGGTAAGCTCGAGAGGATTAATGTCGCCGAAGCGTTGACCGCAAAGGAGAAAGCGATAGAGAAAGAACGGTGTGTTATATGTGCTTTCGTATATTCATGCATCGATAAGGTAGGAGATGCGTGTTTAGGATGTGGGAATCCCAAGGCGGCGAAGAATGGACAAATCGTTGACCCGGATAATCATTGTGGGTATTTCGGTAAATTGGAGCCATTGAAAAAGGAGAAAGGGGAGGAAGAGATCAAAGTGAAAGTAGAGGAAGAGGAAAAGGAAGATGATTTAGCCGAAGCTGAAATTGTCGACCCTACCCGATGGAGAATCATGCTTACACGGGAAGCATATGAAACGATGTTGCTTTTGGCTAGGATGGCCAAACCCCGTGAGGTTCAAATGCTCACAGAAGTTGAGCGAGAGATAAATACGTTTCATGTCATCAAGGTTCATCTTATTAAACAAACAGCAGATGCCGGGAGTGCGTCTTTTAATCATGACGCAATGAATAAGTTTGTCGTTGATGATTTAGATAGGGCAGCGCGGATTCATGGTTGGGTTCATAGTCATGTTGAGATGGGAAATTTTTGGTCGGGCATAGACGAAGATACAATCAAACGCTTGGTGAAGACAGGCGGATGGTTAGTAAGTATCGTGATGTGTGTTGATGGTCGAATGAGAGGCAGAGTAGATGTAGGGGTAGATGCGAGCACGAGAGGACGTATAATGAAATCGATTAATGAAAGCAAGGACGAGAGTCACATTGACGCTGAGTTGCTGTCTATGATTCCGATGACTCGCACGTGGGATGAGATTCCTATTGAAGTTGAGTATGTTATGGCAAAGAAGAAAAGGGAAGGTCTCAAAGCTGAATTTGAGGAGAAAGTGGGCCATCGTCGTCATGTGGTCGAACCTTTTACGATAGGGAAACCGTTCGACAGGGAACATTCATTACACGATGAAGGCAGGTTGTTTGGAGGACTTGGGAAGCATATTCAAAGAGACATGGCCGAACGTCCAGACGATGAATTTCCAGTGGAAGAAACAGAGGACGTTGGAGGCGAGGAAGATGCTCTTGTGCAGTGTGTTAATTGTGAATTTGATTGCGCTAGTGGGTCGGGAATTTGTGAGAAGGGCATAGACAGGGACGATCCCGAAGTGCGTGGAAAGTGTCTGGTCTTTTCTCCTATTAGTCCGAGTAAGTAAGGAGGCGAAGGTTTATGAAAGTAAAAATAGTAAGTGACGGTAAGGCGATGAACACGAAGGTCATCAATGTAGAAACAGGTGAGATGTTAGAGCATGTCATAGGCATTGAATGGCGGATGGGCATGAAGCAGGACGAAGCCGAGGCGACAATCACATTGATGCAGGTTCCGATAGAAGTAATAGCCAAAGCGAATACGTATAAGAGGAAGAAGCCATGAAAGATAAGACAACTCGTACTTTGACTCGGCTACTTATGTGGACAATTATGGCGTCTTGTGCCATCATGTTGGTCGTGGCATGGACACCAATAGTAATGTTTAGACCAGAGTGGGAGCCAACAGGGCGGTTTATTTTATCGATAATGTTTATAGGTTATGCCTTTTCGGTTTTCTGGATCGGTAAAGTATTAGGTATGTTTAGCCGATGAGTAAATGGCGCGTATTTAAACTTCGATTCAAAAGGAGGGTGAAAATGGCAAAAAGAGAGGTCAAAAAGTCCGTCATCTTGCCTATAGTCCTTATCTGGGTTTTCATACTCACAGTTACGACAATCACATTAATAGTAAATGTCTTCACGCTCACACACTATATGAATCAAATCTGCATAGTTATAAAGAATGAACTTATGCCCATAAGTGAAAAACTGGATAAGATAATGCCGATTGTTAATAGGTATGAGCAGGCAATGACCCCGCCAGACACACAATCTCATCAGTACGGTGTTGGAGATAGCAGAGAAAAGGTAGAGCCAGAAGATAATGAAAAGAAATGAAATGTGACGAGGAGGCGAAGATCGTCTTGGTCATAACTTCCCCCTTAAGATTGATTAACGCTTGTGTAAACGCACAGGTAAGAAGGTTTGTGCCCATACACAAACCTGTCTCCCGTCACATTAGGCGCCGTCCAAAGCGTCGTTTTACCGACGTCCGAGGCCGAACACGGATTGCTTGGGCGGCGTCTTGATAATAATGTTGGAGCCTGCCCGGGTTGCTATGTTTGGGTTCAAATCTCTAGGTGGGCTCCGGCGATAATAAAGACAAGGAGGTGAAGGTATGTTAGGCAATGAACAACAAAAAAAGTCTAGCGTCACACGATGGGTAATTGTAGGAATTGTTGCTCTGATAATAACAATTACTCTCGGTATGTGGGGATGTCCCACGTACAATGTCTGGCAGAAAGAGCTTAAAGGGAAGGCTCAGCTGAAGCAGGCAGAGTGGAATCGTCAAATTGCGATCCAGGAAGCGGAAGCCAAGAAAGAGTCAGCAACGTTGTTGGCGGTAGCGGAAGTAGAGAGGGCAAAGGGCGTAGCCGAGGCCAACAAAATTATCGGCGAGAGTTTGAAAAAGAATGAAGCGTACTTACGGTATCTCTGGATTCAGGGGCTTCATGACGGGTCAAGTGAAATCATATATGTCCCGACAGAAGCGAATCTGCCCATTTTAGAAGCGACGAGGAAGCTTCAAAAGAAGAAACCAAAGTAATCAACTGTCAATGAGACGGTGATTTGTCCTCTGGGTGCCGTCGGCGTGTGAAAGTTCTTGAATCGTCGCCGGAACGAGTAACGCCCATAATCGGCGGCACCCTTATCTTTTTGTTACTTTTTCATCAATTTTTATTTCTTCCCAATCCAACTGCATTCGTAATTCTACTTTTTCAGGGTAGAATTTGTTCCCATTTATATCAAAAGATAGTAAATTCCTGTCAAAAGTAACAAAAAGCGCTTGACACACGTTAAGCTCGTCACTTAGAATCGGACTCAGACCGATAAAGGAGACTGACGAATGGTAGAGTCCTCTTCAACCACGGGAGAATCTCCCGAAGTATCAGAGGCAGACTTAAGTCAATATCCATTCCACGTAGAGTCGTTTGAAACCTATTATTATCTGGGTGAGGGCAGAACTTTACGCGAAACAGCTATCCAAAGATTCCCGTATTTAGTTCCCGACTGTCCTGTAGATAGTACAGATTACCCCAAAAAATTTGAATCTTTTTACACGAAGATCAAAAGGTGGGCTACGAAAGAAGGATGGAAAGAGTGGGTAAAACGGAAAGAAATAACAGAACGTCAGGCTCGAGAAGAGGATATGAGGGACAGAATAATCAGGTCGCAGAAGAATTTAGTTTATTATCGGGGCATGTTACAACAGGGGTTGTCAGCATTTGGTCGTAAGGTATCGGCATCAACACGTTTGATTAATCGAATCATCAAGCTTGAAGAGGAGTATTCCGCCACTACAAATGAGCAAATCAAAGAGAATTTACTAATTCAAATGCAACAGCTCAAAACCGAGGTTGAAGCAAAAGGCGTGGAGATAAAGAACTTCAAAGAAGCGAAGGAAATAATAGAGCTTGATCAAGCGTTGGGCAAGCATCTTGATCAGCTCCCAGAGATTCAGACACCGGACAGGATGCGATTAGATGAAATAGATGCTAAGAAAATCGATGATGTTATGGAATTCTTCCGCCGACATTCAAAAGAACCAGGTGAACTAGCGAAGGAGAAGGATAATAAAAGAACGGCCTAAAGGATTCGCCAGAAAAGTCACTAAGATTCGTCATAGAATCGGCAAGGGCGCAAAGAAACTATTATTAACACCCGATGAAGAGCTCGATGACGATAGGTTAGTGGCGAAGATGGCGTTAGAAGATAGGATGGATGATATGGCATTGACCAAGGAGGAAAAACGTGAGCAAGAACAAGCAGACAGGGATGCCGATGCAGGCAAGGAAAGCTCAGATGAAGAAGAAAGCGGATGCCTTTAGTGAGTTACAAGAGCTATTGGGTTCGATAGGGTTTAGAACAGTATTATATAGAGATGTGATGGAAGAATCTCGTAATCAATTAAAGAAAGCAGGGAGGCTTCAGCAAAAGGAATCGTATGTGCTTGATCTTCAGATAAAGACGGTAGATGCAATCCTTTCAACGTGCATGGGTGTTCCCGAAATAATGAAGAAGGAATATAGAGCGATGAGAAAGAAAGAGGATTTCGACAAAGAGGTGAAGTCAATGATGGATGTAATAGCACCGATAATCATTCACGGACTAACTCGAAAACCGGGTGTGTTTATACTCCCAGTAAGAGGCAAAGGCAAGGATAATTGACGGCATCAAAATCACCAATGAAAATGCAGACATTTGACGAGTTGGACATGGTTCAAGCTGCATCCAGAGAGCTGAACTTGTCCCCGCAGGAGATAATGCGGTTGCTTATCTCTGCATCGGTCAGAACAGGCAATTCAAAGTATAGAAATCCATCATTATACATCAGGGATAAATACGCATTTGAACCGGTGTCGTGCGTTAAATGGCTGAGCGACTATGCATACATGGGGCATCTCTCAGACACACTATGGGATGTAGTCAGGCAAGATTTCCTGCGAGTCATGGAGGCACGTCCCAGACCAATCAGGGTTGTATTAAAGGGATCGATCGGATGGGGTAAGACATATCTATCAGCATTGCTCACAGCCAGAGAGTTATATGAGCTTCTATGTTTACGTAATCCGCAGACGTTTTATGGACTGAGTCCAGCGACACATATCTCATTTATGAACTTAGCTACGTCGGCAACACATGCAAAGCGGATATTCTTCACAACCCTGCGTGATATGATAGATTCAAGTCAGTGGTTCCTCACGAAGTCGAGAAGGGATTTCGATTTGTCGAGCTATTTAGTATGGCCACAGCGACAGGTATCATTAATACCAGGGTCGTCATCAGAGTTAGGACCGTTGGGTGAACATCTATTTGGCGGTATAATCGAAGAAGCGAACTGTATGCAGGTATCAACAACGAGCGTCAGGATCAGGAACCTCGCGGATCGGGAGTGGGATCAAGCGAAGAAGTTACATGATGCGGTATGGAGGCGTATGGAATCACGGTATTTGAGATGGGGTAAAATTCCGGGTATGCTTATATTGAATTCATCGCCAGAGTATCCCGATGATTTCTTAGAAAAGATAGCAAAAGAGAATGATCCGAACACAATGGTTATAGAGCATGCAACATGGGAGACAAAGCCAGCATCAAGGTTTACGGGGCAGAAAGTATATGTATTTGTGGGCGATAATGATCATGCTCCGAAGCTGTGCAAGACAGATGAGGAAAAAGAGCAGTGGGGGAGAATCGGTGTTGTGAAAGAAGTGCCAGCAGAGTATAAGTCTGACTTCGAGCGTGATTTGGAGGGAGCGGTGAGAGATATAATAGGTGTGAATGTAAGGTCAGTATCCCGCTTCTTTCCGTCGGATGAGAAGCTTGAAAAGATGGTAGACGCGACAATTCCAATGCCGTTTCTGCCAGAGTATTCAGAGGGTGTACCATCTCACGAGATTTCAAAAGCATTATTATGGCATAAGTTCTTTTTACCACCGACGGCAGCAGAGGAGAAAGCAGGCAGACGATTAACTCAGAAGAGACATTTTCTTCATCCGGGTGTAGTTAGGTATATGCATATCGATTTAGGCTTGGTATCAGCCCCAACAGGGCTCGCCGTCGTTCATATTGGAGGGAGAAAGCCCGTGCATCGCAGGTTCGAGGATGTTGACGGCATATATGTAGAAGCAGTTCAAGCACCAGTTATTTATGTTGATTTGGTATTGAGAATCATTCCGCCGATAACGGGAGAGATTCAAATATCCGAGGTACAGGAACTTGTATTCAAGCTCGTGGACAAAGCAGGGTTTTCGATGGCAAAGATAACTTATGATCAGTTTCAGTCCAAACAATCACAGCAGACACTCATGCAGAGGTTCGGCGAGGACGTAGTGGGTCATTTGTCGGTTGACAGGACGGCGGATCAGTATAATGTATTAAAGGAAGTTATCAATGAGGAAAGGCTTCACTCATACGGGTATAAGCCCATGTTCAGAGAACTGCGACAATTGCAGTATGACCCACGGACATCAAAGGTAGATCATATTCCGAGCGGGTCGAAGGATGTAGCTGATGGTCTCGCAGGCGCCGTATGGAATGCAATTACAAACGCACCGCTCGACATACGTACGGCTCCAACTAAGGGTATGGTAGATGAAGGGTTGTCAACTGAAGAGAAGGTCGCAAAGGATGCATTGGAATGGTTGAGAGATAAACCCGCAAGAAAGGAAGATGAAGAGGATGACGACTTTGAGCAGACTATAATAGTAGAGGATGAGGAAGATTAATGTCAAAGTTTAAAATAACCGATGAATTAATGAACAGGGCCCTTGCAGTTTTTAAGGCAGAGGAGACCATTTATTCGGGTGAAGGACTGACGAGAAAAGAGTTAAGGGCTCTCGAACGGGCAGGCATGGTAAAAAGTGCCGAGGGTGGTGGTATTCATGGTCGTAAGCTTATTTGGAAGGCAAAGGAGGCATTATGGCAGACGACATCAATATTAAACCTATCGAGGGCGGATTTATAGTAACGGTCGGTGGTATGGAACGGTTTTGTAAGACAGCCGATGAGGCGAATGCTTTGGTAAAGAAGCAGCTTAACAAACCACGTGTATTCAAGGAGGTACCATCCGATGAGCCGTCCACGAACGAAGGATGAGCAAATCTTCGAAGGCAAGGATTGTATGCGGTTGATGGAAAATCATGGTATGACTATGGCGGCTGTGGCCAAGCGGAAGCATGTAGCGTTCAACACAGTGAAGCAGTGGGTTAAAGCCGTTAAGCATGACGAAGGAAGTAAGAGTGAGCCGGAGTAATAAAGAGCTTCGGCGACTCGCTATGAGGAGTGAGGAGATATTAGATAAAGACCCAGGAATTTATATGTATAACCTGGCTAGTCGTCTTGGTATGAGTCAGAGTCGACTCAATGCCCTACGGCGACAGTTTGGTTGTCGACGGTTAAGGGATATACCAAGGAGGAAAGAATGTATGAGGTTACGGTAACGAAACGGTTTTCAGCAGCCCATTATTATCACAAGGGGAGGACCTCTCCAGAGTCAAGTATGCATGGACATACGTTTGAGATTGTGGTTGTGTTCCAGCGAAAGAATCTTGGAGATGATGGCGTAGTTGGACTGTCCAGAGATTTGAATAAGGTTGTGGGCAGCGCTTATTCTGATTTTGCATACAAGACGATAAATGATTTAGAGCCATTTGATGAGATAAATCCAACACCAGAGCAACTCGCTCGATATTTTTTTGAGTGGATTCAAACAGCCCTCAAGTGTGGAGCTCCAAAAGGATTGGAAGTCGCTCGTGTTAGTGTTAGCACAGGTGATAATCTGACGGCAACGTATTGGGCGTCTGCCATGAGTCGAAAAAGGTTATCAGTAAAGCCGGCGAAAAAGCCCTGCACAGGTTGACAACCGCAATTACTCAAAGTATGGTTATCTCAAAGTTTATAGAGCGAGGGTGCAGGTGTCATATGGAAGCGTTGTAGGAGGTATAAATGCGCGGAGCTCAAGGTTCAGACACAGCAAAACGGGGACTCATTGACAAAATCACCGGCATGTTCAAGAAGGCAACGCCTGAATGGCTCGCTAATCTTTTAACAACAGAACGACAAACCTTCCGTATAGCAGATGCCGAAATCTTCGACCTTGGCCGTGCTCGTCTGTCTAAATATTCCGATTATGATCGTATGGATATGGAGATGGTAGAGCTGTCGTCCGCAGTTGATCTGTACGCTGATTGGGTAACGCAAAGCGGGTCGGAAGCAGGTGAAGTCTTCATGCTTGAACTGCCAGGCGGAGGTAAAGAACGAGAACGTAAAATTGTCAAGGCATTGGATAACCGGCTCGAATTAAAGGAACGGGTTTGGTTTATCGCTCGGAACACGGGTAAGTACGGAGATGCGTTTTATGAACTCGTGGCATCAAAGTTGATGATAATTAAGCTCATACATCTTCCCTGCAAGGAGATGTTCATTAACTATGATGAAGCTGGCAAGATAGATAGAGATATTCCATATTATCAGAAAGAATCAAGCACAGATAAACAAATAGCTCAGTTTGCACCGTGGGAAATCGTTCATTTTAAAATAGGCGAGGAAGACTACGGAGTCAATTACTCTATCTTTTCAAAGCTCAGACGCACGTTCAGGGTACAGAAGATGCTTGAAGATTCAATGGTTATAACCCGAATGACAAGGGCAAATCAGCAGGGCGTTTACTATGTTGATTGTTCAGGGATGACAGAGCGGGAAGCAACGAGATATTTACGGCGTGTTAAGTTAATAAATAGAAGGAAGCGGTATTTCGACACAGAAGGCAAGCTCAAGACGAAGTTCAATCCCCTGGCAGAGAATGAAGATCTCTATATTCCAGTAAGGAAAGGCAGTGGTGATAAGTTCGAGAAGATTGGAGGCGAGCGTCATCTCGGGGATATAAAAGACATCGAACATTTTCATAACAAGCTTTTTGCCGCAACAAAAGTGCCGAAAGCGTTTCTCGGATATGAAAGAGATGTCAACGCAAAAGCGACACTTGTCCAGCAGAACATAGCTTTTACCCGAGCAATTAAGCGTCAGAGATTTGCTTTAGCTCGCGGATTAAAAAAGATTTATCGGGTAGAGTTCATATGCAATGGGATTGATCCGGAGGCTCTTGACATGCAGATTCGGTTTCCGGCATTGGGTGAGGCAGACGAGGAAGCTAAGTGGACTATAGCAAAGCTCCGAGCAGAGACAACTAAGATTTACGGTGAGATAGGATTGCAACTGCCGGTAGAGTGGATAGTTAGAAAGATGCTCGATCTAACTACGGTAGAAGCAGATGAGCTAATCGCTTTGTTAGGAGTTGAAGGCGGAGAACCAACAACCACACCACCCGTCAAACCAATTTCAAAGGATAAACCACCACCCGAAAAACCAAAGTCTCCATCCCTTCATCCAGATAAGGATAAAGCAACAGATAAGGACAAGCAGACGAAGAAGCCCGGAGAAAGTGAATTCATAGGTGAGATTTCCGATAGTGAACTCGAGGCCATACTCGTGAAGGTTCAAGCCGACACGCATCTTCGAGCTATTATCAAGGCAGCAGAGACTGCAATTAAAAGTAACGTCGGCACGCGGAGATACGAGGTTTATTAAGGAGGGTATCATGAGCCCGGTTTATCTTTGTTCAAATGGCAAGTATCGTATCGGCTCGGGTCCCTGTATGTATAAATCAAAGGCATCAGCAGAAAAAGCGTACGCAGGGTATCGAGCCAAAGGGAGGGAGATAATGACAAAGAAAGAAGTGGTCTATACCTGCGAGTGTATCGAGTGCGGGTGGACAACAAAAACAAGTGAGCATTGCAATACGATTAAGTGCGAGAAATGTGGTGGAACGATGAGACGGAAGGCACGACCTGGACCCGGTAAGGAATCAATGTTAGCAGAGCCCGGGATTGACCCCGGATCCAAGACAGCCAAGTATTACCGTGTGAGGCAGAAGTCGCCGGGTCAGTTTCAGAGGTTCAGACAGCAACCGTTTGGAAAGGTCACATTGGGAATTCAAGTTGTCTATGGATTCCATCGGAAGCTCAAGAAGATGCAGGTTCAGGCGTTGCTCTTTCTTAAAACGAAGTGGACCGTACCGAAGATCCGAGTGTGGATTAAGGCACACAAGTTCATTGTCATGCCGGAGAACTGGATGCATCTTCATAAGCTCAGTGTTGTTATGCGACGTACATTTAATTACAGACTTTCGCTCGCTTTAGAATGGCGGGAGTTTTATCTTCAAGCGTTGAAAGAAGACAAGCCCGATCCGAGAGTGTGGGCTTGGTATAAGTTTGAGTCAAAATACATGAAATCGGAGAGTGGCAGGTGGATACTCAGACAATATCCGAAAGCCAGTTAGATAGAGAAATCTGGCTTGAGTCTCGTAAGTCAGTAATGGGCGCGGGGATGGTAACTGATATCGAGCGAGACATATTCACCCAAGCATACGCTTCAGTCGGAGGGTTTGATTTAGGAGCATATCGTAAATCAATTAGCTCGTATGCAAAGATGCGGACGGGATTCGAGAAACAACTTAAATCCCTCATTGCAAACTTCGATGCAGGCAGATTATCACGTTCTGCAACCATAGCTCAATTCCGAACCATAGCGACCGAGACATATAGAGGTGCGTTTAGGCTTGGAGCAATGCGAGCGGGCAATCCATTTTACAAGGATATAGGGTTAACCGCCGTAGATCGGAAGTTCGGGTTGATGGCAAGACAGACTGAAGAACGGTACTTCAGCAGGTTTCTTGACCAGCTTAGCGCGAAGAAGAGCAGGTTAGCACCAAGTGTCCGAGCGGGCAATTACGCTAAATCTCTCGATGCCCAGTACTGGAATGGCTTTACAGTAGGCACGGGCACAGCGTTTCTCATCCATTGGGAAATGGGTATGCCTTTCGGTCCTCATTGTGGAGACTGTGAAGATATAGCAGCGAGGTCTCCATATACGTCAAAGACACTTCCCACAGTTCCTCGTGCGGGAGATACTGCGTGCAGGCATAATTGTTATTGTACGTTAGTATCAGTAAAACCTGGAAGAGGTGTAGAAGCTCCAGGTGGGTTCGATGGGTTAGGAGCAACAGGACCTGGGATTTCGAGAACAGGGTTAGAGGCTTCGGCATGCCTCGTTCAGACTCGGACGGGACAGGCTGTGTCCGGCGGTGTTCATAAAATGTTCGACGATTTGTATGCCCAGATGTATACGCTAAGAGCGAAGGTAGCGTTGTCAGCGGGAGAGGAACAGGCAATATTCATAGCTCAGAGAAAGTTAGTCAATGCCGAGTTAATAAAGTTGGCCAAGTCATATAACGTGCGGGTCATTCCTCGGTACAGCGTTAAAGAAGTTATAAAGATAGCCGAGAGCCTGAAGGCAAAGGGATTAGACTTAGTAAAAGGAATATGGTTATGCCCATTCTAAGAGAAGTAAGGGTGCCGCCAGAATACATCCAGCAGTATAGGGCAATGGGTCCCTGCGTGAGAGTCGGTATGGAGGTATGGTTAATTGAGGGCAAACGACTTACAGTGGGAACGGTTCAAAGTATTGTCCCCGACAGTGGAATTTATATTGAACGAGCGGATGGAACTGTGTTCAGAACGCCAGGGGAGTCGGTAATAATGGGAGAACCCGAAGCAGCCATGAAGGTGGCGTTAAAATAACGGTGCTTGGCAACTGCAATGTTTTAGGACACTATTTAGTAAAGGAGGTGTTAGATGACAGTTTCTTACAGGAATAATACGAGTATTCGGCAGGTCAGATATGATCAGTATGGCATTCCACATATGGCGGAACCGGGTGAGACTATAACATATGAGACAGATCCAGGAGGCGGAGCCCCTCGTGGGTATACAGGGGCGACGTATCAATATCCGAGACTCGCTGCATCCTCTTTTGCTTTGATTACAGCGAGTATCATGCAAAATGCGGTACACGAAGGAAATGCGTTTATGGTAAGTCAGAGAACCGCCCTCGATGAATTTGATATGGACGCTCCATTAACATTTTACATCATAGTGCCAGACACTCTCAAATGGGCTCACCTAAGTATCTTTTGTGACGCGAATACTCCTGCGTATTGGGAATTGTTTGAAGATGGAGGCGATCCTTCTAAGTTTGATGTGTCGGGAGGAGTTGCCGTAGTGCCCGTAAATAGAAATAGAAATTTGAGCAGTGGCGAATCAGGGCTTACTATCACGAAGGGAGCCACAGTGGACAAGGCCGACGCTGCGTGTTGTATAGCAACTGAAGTAGCGGCAAAAGCGGCAGATGAGTCTCAGCGCGTCGGGGTTGTTCTAAAGCAGAATACGAAGTATTTGGTGAGGGCGATGTCTTATGCCGATAACAATGAGGGGAGTCTCAGATTGAAATGGAAGGAGATGACAGATATGGAATAATCGAGGAGGGCAGAGCGGTTGCGGCTCTGTGCATGATTTGGCATGAGCTCATTGATAGAGAATGATTTCCAAAGGAGGAAAGATGAAAAACAATGAAGAGAGAAACCGAAGGATTAAGATGGGGGTTCTGGCGTTAGTGCTCACGATAATTGCGTATGCACTTGCAAAAATTACAAACGACACATCGGGAGATTGGTTCAAGTTCTCGATACTATGCGTTGGGTTGGTTGGCATTATAGATGGTTGCCTGACATTTACTGATGTCTTGGGGAAGAAGTAATGGAAATTAGCAGGACGGTAGCCGCAGTAATCGGAACAGGAATAGCGTTGTTGATTCTGAAAGAGGTGTTTAATTTCGTTCGTTGGATATTGAACAGGATGAGGAAGAATCCGGGGTCGGAAGCTGATGACCCACTGAAGAGAATTGAGGAGAAACTTGATGGCGTGAGTACTGATATGGGGCAGTGCAAGGTTGATCTGGGCATCGTGAAGACGCAGGTGGACTTTTTTGTTGCGAACAAGGAAACACAGCGGAAAGAGTTAAAGGAAGTGACAGACAAGCTAGCAGAAATTCCTCAGAAGTATGCCGACCAAGTGCTCAAATGTGAGAAGAGGTTTGGTAAGATTGAAAGTAAGAGGAAATCCAAATAGGAGGTGAAGGCAATGACAAAGAATATCAAACGTACGATCTTTGAAATTGCTGTCGTTGTGATCATACTCATCATTGGCTATTTCATTCTGAACAACATCAGCACCAAAGCGTACGTGATGGAGGGCAGGGCTAAGGCTCTTCAGGAGAAGTATGATACCGATAAGGGGGCGTGGAAGAAGGAGAAAGCAGATATCAATACCAAGTTCAATGAAAAGCTCGAAGGCGTTACTCGTGTAGCAGATGAGATTGTGGCAAAAGCAAATGCCGAAAAAGAGGCAATCGAAGAAAAGTATGAGGAGTCCTTAGAAGCGATTGCCGAAGCGGGCGATGATGAGGTCGTGTTTGAGCTGAACAAGGTTGTCGGCAATGAGTTCACGCTGACAAACTCGGGCTTCTTTTTATCGACCCGGAAGGGCGCAGAGCTGACGCTGGCCGTGTTCAAGGATAGGGGTAAGTACAAGGCTCTGTACGAGACGGAGTTGGAAACAACAGCCGGGTTGAGGCAGGAGATGGAGGAATTCAAGATAAGTGTTAAGAAGTCTTGGGACGAGAATAATGCGGCCTGGGCAAAAAGGTTGACGGATAGTGAGATTGTGCAGACGAATTGTGCGATTGCGTTGAAAGCGAGCAAGCGTGCCCGGACAGCCTCTTTATTTAAGGGAGCAGGTGGAGGCGTTTTGCTCGTTGTGGTGGCAATTGCTGTGAAGTCACTTTTAGATTAGCAGACGCTTGGAGGTTAAAACTGCTAAAAGAGTATAATAACGATACGCTGAGTCCACAGGTCTATTATGATCAGTGGATGAATCCACATACGTTGCAACCGGGCGAGACAAAATGGCTGAGCATGGAGGACGAAGTTCCTCCCAATGGGGCTCCCACAGTGAAGTCCTATCCCCCGATCGGTATGCAAGCGGTAAAAAATTTCTATTGGAATCCAGAGACGAGGCGGTTTGAGGTGGTATTTGACGATACGCCGGTGTAGGTTGGTTGACAAAATTTTATAAGGAGGCTTTAAAATGGGTAAAATGACACTAGACCCAAATGCGCAGTCTTATACGGATGATGAGATCGTTGGAAAGGTTAACACCGCCGCCGTTCCTATTACCCGTGTGGATGCGATTGAAGACCCCGCACTTAAAGAGAGCGCCGACTTCCAGAAGATCACAACGGTAAAAGAGACCAAGCTTGATGGTATCGAGGATGGCGCGCAAGTAGATCAGAGTGGAGCAGAGATCAAAACAGCTTATGAAGCAGAGCCAAACGCTTTTACCGACACCAAAGATACCAAGTTGACTGGAATCGAAGAGGGCGCAGAAGTAAGCCCGACTGACGATGAGGTAGTGGGGCAGATCAATACCGCCGCCGTTCCGATCACTCGTGAAGCTGCACTGAGTCCAGTTGACTTGAAGTTAGTCAAGTCCGAGCCGGTCGTAGGTGAACACAGAGTCAATTACATCGTTCGAAAAGCAGATGGCAAGATGGAAGCAGACTACGAAGACACACCTGAGTCTTAATTTTAGTGAGGCTCGATGGGCAAGGTCCTTTTTGGACATGCCGATTTGGTTGGTGGAGGATTAACAGACTTACATAGCCACGTAGGAATTGGAAGTGACAGAGGATTCGGTATCTGTTTATTTGAGAGGGATGTATCCGTAAATATGGCCAATCCCGGGCCGACGATGTTTGTCGTCCCCACCGCCATGAACGGCATGAATCTGGTTGCCGCTATAGCATCAGTGGGCAACAGCAAAGGGATAACTGGCTCTACAGATGTTCGACTGGCAAAGAGAAGGGAAGGGAGTAATTATTACATGTTCATAACGAACATACAGATAGGCGACGTATGGTGGGCAGATAACTGTGAGATAGACCCGGCCCAGTCTGAAATCCTGACAGGAGATACAATCCGTGCCGACGTTGTTGCTGTGCATACGACACCGCCCAAAGGGCTGACCGTATCTGCGATTTTCATATAGTAAGATGAGTCAAATAGCACGACCTAACAGTACGATAGACAGTGCTGGGTGGGCAGTGATCGGTGCGCCTACTCACCACGAAGCCGTGGACGATGAAATCAGAGACGACGATGCTTCGTATATTAAATGTGTTGAAGGAAATGGTTTGATAAAACTTGGTCTAAGCGAGGTCGAAGAGCCACGTGTAAGATCTAGTCCTGACCATATATTTACAATGTGGGCGAGGGCGATCGGTTCAGGAAAAGGTGAAAGTCTTGATGGATGGCTGTATCAAGGAGAAACATTGATTAAGCAGTTATACAGTAAGAAGGCGATGCCTAGGATAGACTACTCGTTTGACATCAGATCCGTATTGGGAGGAGAGGAGGCTGAGTTGATTACAGATTATTCCGCACTTGAGGTTCATTTTGCGTACAACATAATTGGAGCAGGCGAGGAGATTAGGATAACCTTGATGGAACTCGAAGTTCCCGATCCCAAAACATACAAGGGTCCAGTCATGATGATTATTTAAAAGGAGGCTAAAATGTAGCTGCGGTCCACACAACCCCGCCGAAGGGGCTTTCTATAACGCCGACTTTGGAGATACCGTAAGGTAGGAGGTTGACGGTTTATTTAGGAAAAGGTTGACAACTGCAATGTGTTCTGGAAATCTAACAGAAAGGAGGCTCACGCATGGACGGTGAGAAGATTATAGAGATACGTGATATTTATTGGTCTGACTTGACGTTCGACGAGGAGGAAGATGAAGAGTCAGGCGAAAAACGTATGCGTGTACAGGGGGTTGTTCAAGAAGCTGAGATTGTAAATCAAAATAAGCGAAAGTATCCAAAAGCCGTTCTCGCCGAAGCTATGAGAGCGGCAAAGCAGAAGATGGCAAGTGGTCGTGTATTTGGCGAGGTAGATCATCCAGAATGGAGAGGAAAGTTAGGTGATTCATCCCATCTTCTCAGGAAATTGTGGTGGAAGGATGCAGAGTCAAACAAGTTGATGGGGGAAATGCTCGTTTTTAACACCCCACAGGGTGAAATTATTCAGGAAATATTGAGAGCTGGCGGAAGGCCAGGCTTCTCGTCTAGAGGTAAAGGACAGTCAAAATCAACTAAGATAAAAGGTGTAGGTGATGTTTCGGTAATACAACTAGGGTATAGGTTTGATTCGATCGATTTTGTAATCGATCCTAGTGTGCGAAATGCCCGTGTAACAAAGGTCATTGAGCAGGCACTGGAACAAAATTTAGATACGGAGGAGACTCCAATGAAGAAAGAATTAAAAGATTTAACTGCCGATGAGCTGAGGAAGGAAAATCCCGATGCCTTAAAGGAAATCATCGAAGAAGAGCGCAAAACCATCAAGAAAGAGGTTGAAAAAGAGGCAGAGTCGACTGATGAGCAGAAAGCGATAACCAAGCTCGAAGGAGAAAAGACAGCATGCGAAACTCGTATTACTGACCTTGAAGCCGAAGTGACAGAAAAGGATGCCGAAATAGAGCGTCATCTTGCAACCATTGAATCCATTGTTGACTTGCTTCGAAGCGGAGAATATCTTAAAGCAGAATCTGAAGGTGAGACAGAAGATGAAATCCTCGCAGCTGCAAAATTGAAGGTAGTAGAACTCGAGCGGGAGGCTGAAGCAAACAAGGCGGCCTTAAAAACAAAGGAAGACAAACTCGCCGAACTCGAAAAAGAAAAGGCAAAGGATGAAGCCCAGGCTCATTTGTTAGTGAAAACCGAGAAGCATCCTCTCAAGGATGTGTTGAGGGATAAGTTGAAGGACTGCAAAACCATTGAGGACGTCGATGAGGGTCTCAAAACTTATACCGAACTCATCACAGCTCTTGAGAAGGAGAATGGTGAACCAAAGGGTAAAGGTAAAGGTGAACATGAAACCGAAGAGGAAGTAGCCGAAGGTGATGGCATTAAGGAGCGGGTTAAAGCTCGCGCCGGTATCAAATCCAAGAAGAAGGAGGAAAAATAATGAAGCGATCAACAGCCACAGACAGATTCAAAGCCCGGTATGAATCTCAGATGGATGAGAACCCCGAACTCGCATTGCTCAAGGAGGACCCCGTAAAATTCTTCGGTGACAGTTATGAAGCGTTGACAGAAGACCTCGATCAGAATGCTATCAGGGAGAAAGACCTCGATAGCAAGGATTATGTTCTAGCTCGGTGCTTGGAAAACCAAGCCAATGCCATGATCGACGAAGCAACCACATGGACGGGTGACATCTCTTCGTTCGTTACCATTGCTATGCCCCTTGTCAGAAAAATCTTTGCCAAGCTGATTGCCATGGATTTAGTGTCAATTCAGCCCATTTCTCAACCCGATGCTAAAATTTTCTATCTCGACTTCACGTATACCACAGCACCATCAGGTGGAAGTGCTGCGGATTCCGTTGCCGATGTTCGTGACAAAGACTATGCCACCAGAGTCGAAACCAAAGCCGGAGCTGCCGTAAAAGAACTCGATCTGGAGATAACCGACGAAACCATCAGTGCAATTGAAAAGGCTCTGAAAGCGAAATGGACCATTGAGTTAGAGCAAGACTTAATGGCATATCACAGGCTCAGTGCAGAAACAGAACTTATGAAAGCTCTGCAGGATCAGATCATTCGAGAAATCGATGGTCTTGTTATTGCCGCTCTCTTAGCAGGTGCAGGTGGAACTGGAAGTGGAAGTGGTACAGGTGCCGGAACCGTTACCTGGAACCCAAGTGGATGGCTCACTCAGGATGTCAAAACCATTGATCGAACAGCCTATAAGAAAACTCTGTATGAAGCAGTGTGTGACTGCTCAAATCTCATTTTCAAGAAACGCTACAGACCAGGAACTTGGATCATCGGTCATCCCGATGACATTGTCAGGCTCGAAAAGCTCGAAGAGTTCAAATACACCGAATCACCAGACACAACCACAGGTTCGATTGGCAGAGTTTTAGAAGGAACACTCAATAACAGGTTCAACGTTTACAAAGATCCGTATTGGGCTAATCCAGGAACTATGCTGATGGGTTATAAAGGTTCGACTTGGACAGATGCAGTTGGATTCTTCTCTCCGTACATTCCACTCTATATGACCCCGAAGATTGTTGACCCTAATGACTTCATCCCCCGCAAGGGATTGATGAGTCGATTTGCATACGGAACTCTTATCAAAGACGGCTTGGCAACTATCAACATATCCAGCTCGTAAGTTTAACCGAGTTTGAGTTCAGGCTTTTAAAAATAAGCGAGAGGACTTCTTTCGCAGGGAGTCCTCTCTGCTATTTAACCGAGGTGCTGGTGATTTACAACGGTAACGGTCTGCAGGTGTTTTATAATGAGAACAGAGAACCCATTGAGGTTCCGCCACATTTTATTGTAGATATCCAGCCGTCACCGCCATCAATTCCAAATGTTCATCGTATTGATAAGATAACGCCCTATTTAAAACCAAATTTAACGTATGTAATTGTTCGAAGCTATGCTTTGGGGGATATCCTTATGCTCATTCCTGTTATGCGGGAGTTCAAGGATAAATACTCGGGGTCAAAGGTAGTATTAGTCACAAGTGGGCGTTTCATGACGAGCATTATTCTAAGAGAGCTATCAGGAGATGTCTTTAATGCCATTTCCTACAGGATTTACACAAACCCCAAGCACTATGATGTGGGGATTATACTCAATGACATTTTAGAACGGGACCATCAAGACCCAAAATACTCAGTAAAGCACAGGGTTGACATCTATCGGGAATTTCTTGGACTTAAATCGGGGGAGTTGCCCGTGTGGAACGAGGAAGAAATTTCACCGGGTAAGCATGGTGTGGTCTTCTGTTCTGCGGGCAATACACGTAAGAAAGCTTTGGAAGATGAAACAGCATCATACATTGAGAAAAAACTGGTTTCACGGTTTAACAAGGTTTGTCATATCAATCATAATCAACATATTCCAGAGCAAGAGTTATTGGATAAGATTAGGCAGGCACGAGCAGTTATAACTATGGACACGGCGCCGCTTTGGATTGCACATTTCTATCGTACCCCCGTTGTTTTCCTGTCAGGTCCGACCCGTGGGAAGGAACGGCTGTGTTATCATCCGCTCTTCCCCGACGGGGTATCTGAAGTGTCAATGAGTGAAATGGTGGGATGCACTCCATGTTTTGAAAAGGCTGATACCTGTCATATGAATATCGACTGCATGAGAGTGCCGAAGGCAAAGGTTTGGGAAGCAGTAAATTCAGCATTGGAGAAAGTAATGTGGAAAAGTTAGGAACGGAATTGGGAGCAAAAGGTACAGGTTTTTATCGGTCGTATAAGCGGTTATTATATGCAAATACGAGCAAAGCTCCACAGGTTTACTATGACTCTAATCGCGATCCGATAACAGTCATGCCCGGTGAGACAAAGTTCAAGGACACCGTGGAGAAGATGGATATTCCAGCTTACTTTGTCAGCCCCGAATTATGGAATGCCCAGAAGGACGCAGAAGCGATGCTTGATAGGAAAGGCAAAGTTACTGTTCTGCTTGAACGGACAGTGGGGAATAGAGGAGATCATGTACTTGCGACAGCAATTCCAAAGGCATATAAGGATGTTTTAGGTGATCGAGCTATAGTTGATATTCGGATTCCAAGGTTATATCTGCCGTTTTGGAAGTTCAATCCATACGTTCGTGACATCTATATTATCGAAGAGGGGAAAACACCAAAGGGTTATGATGTCCTGCTTAACACAGATAATGTCAAGTTGAAGTGCGAACCGAAGGATTGGGAAAAGAAACGGCATAGAAAGAACAGGACGGCAATTTATTTAGCACAGCTAGGCTTATATCCAATAGATAAACGCCCGGTATACATCGTGTCTTCAGCCGAGCGAAAATGGGCAAAAAAGTTTGTTGGAAAGCTGCGTCGCCCGTTAGTCGGAATTCAGACGAGAGCATCCGTTCGGTCAAAGACATATCCATTCATGGCTGACGTGGCTATGGAACTTAGCACACGGGATTATGGTGTGATTATTCTTGATGAAACGGGGGAAAAAGATTTTACTTTTAAATATACGATTAGAGAACTGGCAGCGTTAATAGAACAGTGTGATATTGTCGTCACTAATGATTCGCTTCACTCACACTTGGCAGGAGCACTGGACAAAAAGATTATTGGCATTTACGGCCCGACAGATGGTCACATTTTCTGTGAGGATTATGAGAAGGCATCGGTTATTCAGGCACCATGCACAGTTAAATTAAAGAAGCAACCCTGCTGGCATAAACTCGACTGCATTCCAGGCAGGTCAACAAAAGAAAAAGAAGATGGTGGGTATTCGAAGTGTTTAGAGGCACTCGATCCAAGTACTGTGTTAGCGGAGATTGAACGGGTGAAGACAGATACACGGCGTGTACTGCTCGTAATGTTAACTTTCAATCTCTTATCTTTTACGAAGAAGGCAATAGCATCAATTCGGTGTTGGCATGACTATGATCTGTTTGTTGTGGATAATGTGTCAACGGACGGCACTCAGGAATGGTTGAAAGAGAAGGGCATTAAGTTTGTGTCCAAGCAGTCGAGTGTCGCAAGCGCTCAGAATATCGGTATTGATGAGTGTTTGAAGGGCAATTACAAGTATATGATTTTGTTAAATAATGACCTCGTTCTTCGCTATGATACATTGGATGTCTTGATTAACGTAGCAGATAAGACTGGGTGTTTTGGATGTATGTCTAGTCCCATTAAAAATGTTCCTCCTTGGGCAGTTGATGAAGGCGTATCAGATGCGGATTGGGAGACGAAGGAAATTGTAGATATTCCTGCGGGTTCGTATTCAGCAACGCTCTTGTCAAGGGAGTGTCTTGAAAAAGTGGGTAAGTTTGATGAGAGCTTCACCCCAAGATACATCGAGGATAATGATTACACACTTCGAATTCGACTTGCTGGTCAGAAGTTTCTACATTCAAGTCAGGCTTTGTTTTATCATGCTCTCGGCGCCGTCGAATCAATGAATGTGGAGGCGAAGAGAACCAAGGATGTCACCTGGGCACGGAATATTAAGCGGTATAAGGAGAAGTGGGGATTTCTTCCTCACGAAGAGCAGAGGCTTGGAAATTTGGGCATTGAATGGCAGACTCGGGTGAAAGGGATGACCGTTATCGAAGAGATAAATCAGATAATCGAGAGGGAGAAGAAGTGTCGTGTAATTGTCAGGCGCGCAATGGGCGGCTATGGCGACATCATTTTCATAACAGTTGTGGCAAGGGCGTTAAAGAAGCAGTTCGGACAGGCAGTCACAGTTATTTACGTAGTGCCAACTGAGTTCGTGACCCTTCTTCAATCTTATCCATATATTGATGAGGTGAGTGATAGTATTTCGAGACAAGTTGGCGACTATTCAATAGATTTGACAGATTTAGAATTCAGGGTAGAGCTTCAGGAGATGCAAAATTTTGGGCATATTCAGCGGCCGAGGACGCAGATTTATCTCGATATGTTGGGTGTCAAGGATGGACTAAAGCCAGATTATTTTGTCCTTCCGCATGAAGCACAGTGGGCGAGAGATATGTGGAAGACTCTGCCGAAGGGTCAGAAAGTTTGTATTACTCAGACCGCAAGCAACAAGCTGAAGACATGGCCATATATGAAAGAGTTAGTTAGGGCATTGAAGGATGAGAGTCTATCTATTATTGTGCTTGATGAGAAAAAGAAGTTAATGTCTGGGGCTTATCCTTATTCATTCCGGCATGCTTCGGCACTCATTTCCGAGTGTGATTTTGTTATCGCCCCCGACACAGGTATATCAAACGTAGCAGGGGCTTTGGACAAGCCGGTCTTAACAATATTCAGTAATCGTGATGGCAGGGTATTTATTAAGATGTTTCCTTCGATGATTCCGATTCAGGGTCATTGTCAAACATTGGAGGAAGATTTTTGTGATTTTTCGACATTGTGTTTTGGCGATGCTCCTCATCGGGAGAAGGAGAATATTGATTATGCAGATTGTTTAAAGAGGTTATCAGTTGAAGAAGTGCTTAAAGAAGTGCGAAAATTGTCATTGGTTCTTAGTTCTTCCAACTTGCCTTGAAAAGATGCGAGCTGAGTTCGGCGAGTGGTATTGTACGAACCATAAGGTGAGACGGAAGAAGGTAAGACCAACAATGTCGGCGTGCCGACATTGGAAGCGGGAGAGGAAAACATTATGGCCGAAGACGAGTTGAAGAGAATCTGGGAGTTCCCGGTTCACTTCATTCTTGGGTTCAACCGGAGTGGCACAACATTGCTCCTCTCCCTTCTTCGAGGACACGAAGAAATCGAAACCGGGTTTGAGGAGCCTGATCATCTTTATCGCTTGATCGCTAAGACAGCACGTTACGAAAGGCATTATGAGGAGACGCTTAAAATTCCAAAAGCGGAAATCAAAGCTTTGTATGATAGATCAACCGCTTTCTTTATTAAGCATTTCTATCGTGAATTGGCAGGGAGATTTGGCAAGAAAATGGCTGTACTGAAGCATCCATCTCTGTCTCCTTATTATCACCGTCTTGCCGAAATGTTTCCCGATGCCAAGTTCATTATCTTGCTTCGCCATCCTTACGATTTAACAGCTTCAGTTCTTCATCACATAGATAATGATCCGTGGGATCAGGCTAAGCACATTTTCCCGGGTGAGATACCTCAACTGTGTGATATGATAAAACGGTATCATCGGAAGGAACTGCTTCAAGCACTCCCTGACGGTAGATCGGTGAAGGTGAAATTCGAGGAGTTTTTGCTTCGGCCAATGGACACTCTTGGTCTTATCCTCGCACATTTCAAAGCTACTGCATCTTTAACTGCCATTAACCATATTCTTTTCCGGGCGGCAAAAGGCAAGCTTCCAGCTATGGGCCGGAAGATTACGAGTACGAAAATTGTGACACCTGTTAACAGGTTTTCCGCACTTGAGGAGGAGAAGAGGGTGGTGATCAAGGCAGAGATGAGTGGGTTTTGCAAGGAATTGGGGTACAAGACGAAATGAATTACATAGTTATCATGACGGATGGGATGAGGGCAGACTTTGCTCTCGACCCATTATTAATGCCCAATGTCTATAAATTTCTTAATCAGTTTGGGGGAATGGAGTTCACGAATGCCTATACTACGACGACGTGGACGCTTGCTGCTTTAATGTCTCTTTACACAGGGAGATTGCCATCAAATAATGGTGTTGATGACATTACTTATTCAACACCCGAGCAGGCGATGAAAAAGGACCCGAGGTACTGGAGGGCAAGCAAGTGTCAGGATGCTGATTTTCTTCCTTGGAGACTTAAAATGTCTGGCTATCGCACCGTGCTTTTCTCAGTTGACCAAGTATCCAAATCGTTAGCTAATACTGCAAACCATCATTTTGCCAGGTATGTTCGTTGGGACTTCCGATATTTTCAGCCGTCAAAGTTTTTGAAAGAGCCTCACCCGTCACCCTTTTTCTATCATATTTACGATCATGATGGAGGGCACGATCCTTTTGGCAGGTATCCCCGTACAACGCTCAGCTCATGGATGAGGTGGAAGGAAACCCATCAGCCCATCACTTACCTTCATTTGTGGAGGAACCGAGCAGAATGGAGTAAGGAGAGACTTTATGAATGTTGCTGTGAGCAGGTGAAGCAGTATGACGAGAAACTGGGGACGTTCCTTAACTGGTTGGTAGCAGTAAAGCTTCATGAGAACACGACAGTTATCCTTACGAGCGATCATGGGACCTGTTTGTGGGATCATAATTGGGTCGGACACGTACAGAATGTCTACGAGGAGATTGTGCGGGTGCCTCTGGTAGTTTGCACTCCTGAAGTGAAGGGCCTTCACACTGTTACTGATATTGTATCCATCGTGGACATTGCTCCAACGATATTGGGGCAGGACAGGTTTGGCGATGGTGTTAATCTTTTTAACCGGCAGAAGGACAGAGCTGTGTTTTTTGAATTTACCAGGGTGAAGGATCCAGCTGGTAACAAGGCGAAAGCCCTTGCCGATCCCCGGTATCCGAGGACGAGATGCGTGCGGGGAGTCAGGCATCAGAATTTCAAGTTCATTTTTAAGAAGACAATCAAAGACGAGGCAACGACGGAGCTTTACGATCTGTCTAACACCCATGTGGAGGATGATAGATCCCGTCTTCATAATAAGGTTTACGAAACAAAGTATCTAGCCATGCTAAAGGAAACATTTGGAGAGTTCTAATGAAAATCTATGTCGAGACGACTACGTACAACGAGGAATGTTTGATTGGAGCCTGTCTGAAAAGCGTCTATGACCTTGTAGACGAGATCATAGTGGTTGACGGCTCTGCTCACGGTCCGTCCACTGACAGAACTGCTGAGATCGCTACGGCTGTGGGGGAGAAGGTGAAGTTGTTCAAGGGAGCCTACCCACGGCCTATCGGAAGACCTGACGGAAGTATGTACATAGCATACGGTGAAAGGGACCACAGGCAAGCTTGTATTGACAAGATGGAGAAGAGTTTTGATAACTGGTGCATTTTGCATGACTCAGATGAGATTTTTGACTCCAAATATCTGCGACGGTTGCTCGAACACATCAGGAACAACAATGCCGATCATCGCATTATGTCTTTTAGTTATCACGGAGTTACTTTTTATAGGTGTTTAAAGGGGACGCGCGTTTCAGGCGGGCCTCTCAATTGTCGTGCGTTCAGACTTGTCCCCGGAATTGCAGTGATAAGAAAGTCCTCAGTTGGCATTCCGGGGAAGTCAAACTGGAAGACGTCACCCAGCCCCGAGCGGACTGTTCTTAGTGACGTGTTCTTTTATCACTTCCACGATTTTGCGCCGTACGAGCGGAGGCTTTTCAAGGCGAAGTGTATGGTCGAAAGAGGAGGGAGCCAAGCGGCGGGGCGTGGGTACAAACCTTATGAGTGGGAGAGATTCAAGAAGGATAAACACCCGCTCTGGTTAAAAGGGGAAGGGGAGGTGAGTCAGGAGTTGGAGAGACTGAGCGTATCTTTGCCTCCACATCCAACGATGGAAGACCTAGCCCCGTGGATAGAAGCTTGGAAGAAAAAATGAACTATATCATAGTGACGACCGATGCTCTCAGGGCTGACCTCGCTAACGATCCGACTTTGATGCCCTGCTTTCATCGGTTTTTGTCTAAGTACGGTGGAATGAAATTTATGAACGCTTACTCGGTTGCTACGTGGAC